>JACLAC010022718.1_pt1 | contig 57012 bp, 40 predicted proteins | sample 8027881 | NCBI WGS metagenome assembly JACLAC01 (sample SAMN15725517, study PRJNA655200) | protist metagenome | isolation source: fluorescence activated cell sorting (FACS) single amplified genomes of... | place: Spain: Blaines Bay Microbial Observatory, Mediterranean Sea | collected 2016-01-19
TACAAACACCGGGACTCCCTCAGACATCACGACAGACCAGCAAGTCGAAGCGAATCCGGCTCAGGAATTCATCACTTCGAAAATCGTCTGTCAGGACAATTCACAGTTCAGTGGCCACCTGACCGGCATTCGAAACGGAATCATTCAACTGAATAGCGAGAACATAGATGAGCCACTGAAAATCCCCCTGAAGGCAATCCGTTCGATTGCTCGGAAACATTCAAGAACACAGGTTTCGTACAAACCAACAGCCAGCGGACGAGACGGCAGACTGGAACTTGACGGAGTCAAACTTCCAGGCCGCCTGATAAGCGGGGTCGAATCGCCAGACGCAAGCTGCCTGGTCTGGCATCCTGACTTCAGCTCAAACGCAAGTCCAATGGCAAAAGACCAGTCAGGCAGAATCGTCTATCGCGACCCACCGAAACCCGTCAAAAAAGCCACACCAACGAACGTGCAGCGGAATATTGTGGGCATTAAAATAAACCGTAAGCCCGCAATTCAAGGCTTTGGTGATCTCTTTAAGCAAATGCTCACGAAGAAGATTGCCCCTGCCCACAAACCGAAATTTCGAGGCCCGCAAACACTTCATTTGCGAAGTGGCGACACAATTCCGTGTGAGGTCATCTCAATCGACAAAGATGGACTCCACTTAACGACGCCTCTGTCTGACGCCACATTCGTTTCCAATGAACAAATCAAAGGAGTGGAACTGGACGGCAAACTGGGATCGCCTACGTTAGACGAAACTAAACGAAAGCGACTGCTGACTTTACCGCGGCCCCAGAAAGGCTCGCCGCCTACCCACTTGATCTACTCGGTGAATGACGACTTTCTGCGAGGAAGTCTGGTTGCCCTGAGCAACGATATGCTGACCATCGAGGTCCGATTGACGAATCGTGAAATCCCACGAGATCGCGTTTCGCAAATCATCTGGCTGCACGCCGACGAGCTGGAGCCAGATGACGAGCGTGACCAATCGGCAGCTGTCAATCCAGATTCAACGGCTCTTACCACGGGCACAAGTGATGCGGAGAACGAAATTGAGGCAACCAGAATCCAGACGCTGGTTCGGCGCAAAGATCGGCTGACGTTCTTTGCCACCAAAGTTGAGGAAGCCTCACTGATTTCCGGTACAAGTGATATCCTGAGTGAGTGTCGCTCACAAATAGCCGAAGTCGATCAGCTTCTCTTTGGCGATTATATCGAACAGGCTGCCGCCCAACTGGCCTACCACCGCTGGAAGCTTCATTACGCGACTGAGCCGAAGTTTGTAATGGCAGGAGACGGAGACACAGCCCCGATCACCGGCACAGAATCGCCGCTTGTGGGTCAACCAGCTCCAGACTTCAAACTGGCAGACCTGAGTGGTGACAACTTTCAACTTGCCGAGCACCGTGGCGAAGTCATCGTGCTCGACTTCTGGGCGACCTGGTGCGGCCCTTGTCTTCAAACGATGCCTCTGGTCGACGAAATCATTCGGGAGTTTCCTGACCAGAAGATTCGGCTGCTCGCGGTCAATCTGGAAGAACAGCCCGCCGAGATCAAGTCGACACTTGAACGACACAAGCTGGACGTCCCGGTGATTCTCGACATCGACGGAGTCGCCGCTGCGAGATACTCCGTGACGTCGATTCCTCAAACAGTCGTCATTGACCGCGATGGAAATGTTGCCCGACTGTTTATCGGCGGCGGCCCGAAACTAGCCGAGCCACTGCGTCAAGCGTTACAGGAACTGACAGCTCTCCAGCCAATACCGGATAAAACCGACGGAGCGGAAACGCGAACGGAGAAGTGAGCAACTTCAGAGACGATTTGACTCAGCGAGGTTTCCTATTGGTCAACAGGTGGAGTTCCTCGACGTCGACCACCCAGCCACGACACTCCGGGCTGTCACAGCCACAAGGAATCGCCCCTTCCGCCGGCCATTCGTAATCGATCAGGACTTCAGCCCCTGCTTCAATATTCGACAGAGCCTCAATCTCAACTTTTCGTTTTTCGACCGGGTCGCCATCGTTGAATACCAGATAGAGCTTGGCGTTCGGAGTGCAGCAGTGATTAACGTAGCGAAACGGCTCACCGGGCTCGAGCGACCAGTCGTCCCCCAGATCGATACAGTAATCCGACTCGTAATCCGGGTCTTCAAATCGCTCACCAGTGACTTCGCCGAGCACTTGCCCCGGACGAAACATCCTGGTCGCAAATAATCCCATGCCGTGCTTCGCTGGCCCGGCTTCAAGCCCGAGCGTTTTTGACTTGCTGCCCAACACAATTGATCCCTGCTGTATGCTCTAAGAGTGATTGGTTTCTGATTCTGGCCACCAGGCTCCAAAGTATCTGACGAGGCTCAACCATTGGAAGCTCATCAGGCACATTAGAAAAATTCAAAGTTCCGAGCGAACGAATCTGCGAATCAAGCCTTTGGGGAGTCCATACCTGAAACGGCATCAGAAGTAAAAGCACCGTGACGACTCCCCCAAAGGCCAAGGTCGTCGTGCGATTGATTAAGCAACCAGCTGGAACCGACGAAAAATGCCGAAACAAGAGGAATCGTCGAAAATAATGAAGAGGCAGCGTTCGCCTCACGACCGTATCGAACGTGCACAATGTTTCCGGCCAGGGATGCAGTACCGACCCCAGAGAAACGACGACAAAAGAGCAAACACGGCCGGCAGCGTATTTCAAATCACTTTCCGTCGACGTGTTCTGCAATTCCGCTTCCGGCGAAACTGCAATCCGAGCTAGTTATTCGCCTTCATCTTTTCTGCCTTCTGCTCTTCAAAGCGAGCGATCCAGCGTTCAGGTTCGTCCTCGAATGCAGCTTTGCAACCCGAGCAGCAGACATAGAAAGTCTTGCCCTTGTATGAAACTGTTGAGGTTCCAAGTCCGCCGGAAATGATGCAGGTTTTGTCACCGTAGTCATCATCCGCTTTTGCAAAGGACACGCCGTCACGTTGTGAACCAATCACGTCAAACTGCTGAAATTTAGCCCTGCCGCGAGCCCGATTAACGTCAACCAGGTAACGATTGTTGTGCTGCTGCTTGAAGACGTATTGAAAACGAGTCCCGCGGCCAGACTCCGCGTTTTCAGTCAATTCAAGCTGAAAAGTTCGCTCGACTCCTTTGCCGTCTTCGCTGGGTACGTCCCTGGGCTTCGCTTTGAATTCGCCCGTGAACGACCGCGTCACGTCCTCTTCATCAACCGTCGTCATCAGGAATTTGTCGATGCGAGGATCGTAAGTCAGCCGAGCGTTCGTGAAAAACTCACCGCCGGGAATACTGAGCACCAGCGCCGGAAACACAGGATCAGTCTTCAAATCCCAAACCCAATCGTGAACTTCGCTCCTGCTGGCGTTCTTGATGAGCCCCTGCCATTTCCCCATTAGAACCTGAATTGGTTTCAAAGCGGCAACTACATCTTCGAACTTTGGAGGTGCGGACGACGCTGCAGCAGTCCCACCTGACGAAGTCAGCTCGTTCGTTGCTGCAGTCGGAGTTCCACCGAGCTGAATCGGACGGTACACGGCGGCGGGAGATTGAGCATCGTCCGGATCGGCAACTTCCTCTGCCGGTGATGCTTCGGCAGGAGTTGCAACACTTGATCCAGCCCCCTCTGACTCTGGTTCGCCTTCCCCACTGCACCCGACAAGGCTGCTCATCACAAACATGGTCGCTACGAAACTGACTGAAACTCGCATCACGGACGGTCCTGTCTAAGGAAGCCTGATCAGAATTCGTGATGCCGCGTCTGGGCATCACCAGATGGTGGAATTATTGGCGAACACCACGGTCCTCACAACCAGTGCCCGTTTTCACCGGCCATTAGTCAGCTCGAAAATGACCAGAGAACTCCAGACAACCTATGAACAGCATTCAATACGCATCAGACTAACACCACGAATAATCGTAATCTGGATAAACTGGGTCGACTTTTTCGATTTGGAAAAGTTTTCCGATTAGGCTGAACTTACCGGCAGCATTGTGCCGATGTATCGATGTATGGCTAAGCGCGCAGCTGCGCCGCCGCTGAATAACTCTCAACAGTCGGACCGGTCAGATGATCCAGGGAATCTATCTCTCAACTCACGGAGCGAACGTGCAGTCGGTCCGGCAGGACGTAATCGCCAATAACCTGGCCAACGCCTCGACAACCGGTTTCAAGCGAGATGTAGCCACATTCCAGGTTTTCAAGCCGGAAGAATTACGCAAGAACATCCCTGTTCGAATGGACGGCGATCGGCAGAAAGAGGTTGGTGCTCTGGGCGTTGACCGGATTTCAACTGACTATACCAGCGGCGCGCTTCAGAAAACTGACCAACCCTACGACATTGGCTTTTCTGGTGATGGATTCCTGCGAGTCTCAGACGGTCAAAACGACTACCTGACACGCAACGGTCAGCTTCATCGAAATATCGACGGCGAACTCGTCACGCTGGACCAGGGATTGAACGTTCTCGACACGACGGGCAAGCCTATCGAAATTCCTCAAATCGCGACCAGCATCGACATCAGCGTCGATGGCAAAGTCAGTGCAGTCCTGGCCGACAGTTCGCGGATTCCGCTTGGCCAGATGGACCTCGTTTCGACTCAGACCGACCAACTTCGAAAAATCGGTGACAGCCTCTTTGAAACACAAGCGGATCTGTCGCCGGCTGGAAGAAACCTTCAGGTAAAGCAGGGATTTATCGAAGCATCCGGTGTCAATCCGATTCTGGAAATGACAGCCATGATCGAAACCTCACGAGCCTTCGAAGCCAATATCAACATGATCCGCATTCAGGACGAATCACTCGGGCGACTGCTGCAAACCGTCGGCGGTTAAGTAACAGCAGCAACTAGCCAGGTTCCAATCTAATAACTGACAAAAGCACGGAGGCAGGACAATGAGTCTGCGAGCGATCCATTCAGCGGCATCAGGCATGGAAGCCCATCAATTCAGTCTTGACGTTGTGGCAAACAACCTGGCAAACGCCAGTACGACGTCTTTCAAGCGGTCTCGAACAAACTTCGAAGACCTGTTTTATCAGGACATCAAGCTCCCTGGCACAGACGCAGCCGCAGGAGAAACTGGCGTCGGTACCTCGGTTGGACTTGGAACAAGAGTTGCCAGCACATCACTCGATTTCCATCAAGGGTCACTCCAACAAACAAATGGGGACCTTGACATGGCGATCGTTGGTCATGGTTTCTTTCAGGTCGACGATGGCGGAATCCCCGCATACATGCGGGCCGGAAATTTCACGAGAAACGCACAGGGACAAGTTGTCGTTGGCTCTGCTGACAGCGGCAGGCTACTGCAACCAGCCATCTCAATCCCAGATGGAACGGTCAGCATAACTATCTCTGGCGACGGTTTTGTCAGTGTTGAGGATGCCGATGGGACCATTCAAAACGCTGGTCAGATTCAGCTCTACCGATTTGCAAATAACCAGGGACTGCTACAACGTGGTGAAAACCTCTACGTCGAAACTCCAGCCTCAGGAGCGGCGATTTCCGACATCCCCGGCGCAAATGGTCTCGGCACAATCAAACAACGCCACCTTGAAGCATCAAACGTTGAACCAGTTCGTGAACTTGTCGACCTGATCAAGACTCAACGAAACTTCGAACTCAACAGCCAGACCATCAAAGCAGCCGACCAGATGCTGCAACTGATCTCGAACCTGCGTCAGTTCTAACCGAATCACAGAATCTGATCCCAAACCAATACTTTCCTGGTCGATGTAAAACTGGCAGTCTCATGGAGGAGACGCATGACCCTCAAACAAACAATGCTGGTATGTGTTCTTACTGGTGGGCTTGTCACGACAGCTTCAAATGCGAAGGCGACAATCGTGCGGCTGCACAGATCTGCCACAGTGGACAAAGCATTGATTCACCTCGGTGACGTCGCAGACGTCTTTGCTGACGACGCACAAACTGCCGCAAGCCTTTCATCCATCACACTTACAACGTCACCCATTCCTGGAAACTCAACACGATTGAAACTCGGCGACATTCGTTCCCGACTGTCGCGATTCAATATTGAGATCGGAGCTCTGGAATTTCAGGGAAGCAGCATCGTCCGCGTCACTCGAAAAAGCCAGCTTTCCGATGCCGGCCAGACTTTTGTTCGAACGAAGCTTGCGTCAGCCGCCAATCGAACGGTTAATCCAAGACCGTTCAGAAAGACGGAACTGGCAAACCACGCTGGTGCAACACCCCGAACGTTTTCGAGTTCGAGAAACATCTCAACAGCCGACATCCGGTTAGCCGAGTCTGTCATTCACGACCTGATCGTGGACTACCTCTCGCAATGGGCTTCCGACTGGGGCACTCCGGTCATTACTCCGCTGCTTGCCATTTCGACCGTTCCCAGACTTCTATCAGCTCATGCTGGCGATCTCACAATCGTCTCGGGAAAACTGCTCTCGGATGACATCTTTCTACTGACAATCGGAATTCCGACCGGCAACGCATCACCCAGTGAAACAACCACGGACACAGTGCAGCCTGCAGTTGACACTGTACAGGTTCGAGTACGAGTCACTCGAAGACCGAAAGTGCTGGCCGCACGCAGAACGATTCCGCAAGGACAGATCATTCGCGAAGCCGATCTGAAATGGCGAGAAGTCGACGACCTTCGCAACGGAGCCTCTGAACCCGAAACCGTTGTCGGAATGGAAGCTCGTCGCGCAATCCGTCCAGGCGACTTCGTAAAGGTCAGCCTGGTGAAGCCCCCAATACTGATCAAGCGTGACGACCTTGTCGAAGTTGCGGTCTCGTACGGCACGATTCACGTCACTCGAACGATGAAAGCACGCCGCGATGGGATTTTGAACGACGTCATTGAACTCGTCCCACGTGACGGTTCGAATCAAGGAAAAATCCTCGTGCGCGTGACGGGGAAGGGGCAGACAGAACCGCTTGAAGTCGAATCAGACGACGAACAATCTGGAGTTCAACTGACGAGAGGTACACCTTGAAGTCAGTCATCTCGACTCCGCGAATCATCAAACGGTCACGTCGCAGTTAGAATGTCAGCCAAATCGGAATCATACCATGCAGTTCTCCCGAAAAATTTTGATTGCGACAACCGTCATTGTGTGCGTCGTATCCGGAATCATCCCGAACTATCACGCGGAAAATAATTTTGCCTTAGGTCAAACAAGGAAATTCAATTCGGGACAAAACAGCACACCGGCTCCTGTGTTCAAGTTTCGTGACCGCAGAAACCTGCAGACCACAACGCCACAGAACAGGTCAACGCAATTTGAAATAACGCAGCGAACCTCCTCTGGTTCCTGGCCGGGATCACCGCCTGCTTCATTGGGACATCCTCGTTCAACCAGCATGCGATACCCAGGAAACATCAGCCCCATCCAGCAAACGGTCGCTGTTAATCCGCACCAACTTCCACCGACCGGCCCAGTTATGCTGGGTGCGCATCGCAAAAGAATTCGCGATTACTCGTGGATCTACATCGATACGCCAGTGCCGCTGGAAATCAAACTACACGACATCGTGACAATCATCGTCGACGAGAAATCCGAAGTGATCATGAATTCAAGGTTCAATCGCCAGCGGATGTCAAAGCTGAAAGCCGAACTCAAGGAATTTGTTCGTCTGGGAAACAGAGGCAACCTCATCAACGCGGCAGTCAACGCACCGACAATCGACGCCCAGCTCCAGGGACAGCTGAACTCGACCGGCCAACTGACTGATCAGGAAGGCATCAAATACCGAATCGCGGCTACGGTCGTTGCTGTTCTGCCGAACGGCGTTTTGCAACTAGAAGCGAAGAAAAAAATCCAGACTCAGGACGACGTTTCCGAGTACACTCTGACCGGAGAACTCCGGGCCAGCGACGTCGCACCAGACAACACTGCCAGCAGCGAAAACATTGCCAGTCTGAACATCGTCAAGAATCAAAACGGCAGAGTCTATGACAGCACCAAACGCAACTGGGGCTACCGTCTTTACGATTTGCTTTCGCCGTTCTGATCCTGACAAGAGCTCAGACGAAAAATCATCTCAGTACTCACAGCCCGTTGAAACCTCATCTCGACATCGATCCAGCATTCCACGACAAAGCTGATGCTTCAGGAACTTCTGCCATGACGACATCACAAATTACAGGCACACCGTACTCGATTCGAAGCATCGCCGTCCTGCTCGCATTTGCAGCATCGGTTGCCGATATTGGCCAGGCTCACGCCGTTACGAGAATCGGTAATGTCTGCACAATCGATGGCCAGATGCCGCTCACCGTTCGAGGGCTCGGCTTCATTGTCGGTCTGAACGGAACGGGAGACCCAGACGCAACAGGGCCAACTGCACGAGCTTTCGCTGCGTTTCTTAAGCTGTCCAACAATCCCCTTCTGGATGTGAAAGAGTTAAGCAATCTGGGAGGCGTCGCAGCAGTTGAAATCACAGCCACAATCCCACGGACCGGGATCAGCCGAGGTCAGCAACTTGACTGCACAGTCAGTGCACTGTTTGGAGCCAAGAGCCTGGAAGGAGGTCATCTCATCAGTTCTCCCGTCGAACTGGCAGGGATCGCAGATGACACTGTCGTTGGTCTGGCTTCCGGACGTCTGATTATCGAAGACATTATCAATCCGACTTCAGCACGCGTGCCGTTTGGGTTGGTCATGGAACAGACGATCGACATGAACATACTGAAAAAAACCAACCAGATCCGCCTACTGATCAATCGACAGTACGCGGGATACGACATGGCCAGAGAGGTCGAACGAGCAATCAATACCCGGTTCTTTCTTGAAGCAAAAAATGTCAACATCGCCAAAGCAATCTCAGCCGTCTCGATCGACGTTACTATCCCGGAGCAGTACGAAAATCACGTAGAGTTTCTTGGATTTTTAACAGAAATCGTCGTCAAAGAAGCAGGCACTGCCGCACGAGTGGTTGTGAACCCGCAACAAGGGACCATTATTGTCACAGGTGAGGTTGAGATCAGCCCGGCCATCATCGCTCACAAGAATCTGAATGTCGAAATTGCAAATCCGTTTGTCGAAGTTAGAAATCAAGACGGAGCACAATCTCCACAACAGTTAGCTGACCTGGTCAACGCACTGAACCAGCTCAAAGTTCCCACAGACGACATCATTGGAATCCTGCGAGAACTGCACTACAGCGGACGACTGCACGCAGAGTTCATCGAACGTCAATAATCAAGTTTCGAAGCCTGAACCATGCCCGAATCCATCCCATCCGTTGGCAACTCAGTACCAACAGGCCCCATTCTACCAGATGCCTTTGACCAGTTCGTCGGCGATACCTTCTACCGCCAAATGCTGAAATCCATGCGTTCTGGAACGGGAAAACCAGCTTTTCTACACGGCGGACAAGCCGAAGAAATCTTCCAGAGTCAACTAGACGAACTAATGATCACCGACCTGGTCAAGGCCACAAAAGATTCGTTCTCAGCCGACCTCTTCCAGCAGCAGTTCCCAGACCATACTGCAAATACAAAAAAACAGGGTGTCACCGGGAATACGAAAGCCACCAAAACGGATCCACCGCTCATTAACACGCAGGCCACAGCCCCGGAAACAAGTAACTTTGACAAAAACGCATGACTGCTTTGCCAACCATACCACCACATCAATTGAAAAAACCACTTGTAAAATTAACAAAACAACATTCCCAAGCGCTAATACAGATGAAAACAACTTGCAGCGCAGGCCTAAACCAAAAATACTTACTTATCGAGTCGCTATTCTTCTTCTGCATGGATGCTGGAATGCCGATAAACACAAGAACGAGCGGTTAATACCACGCAAAGAAGCCCCAAACAGCCGCAATTTCGAGTAAGGAAAACACAAATGAGACGCGTCACAGGTATAAAATTCGTCCCAGCAATTCTGGCGCTGGGTTTGTTGATTCAGCCGATTGCATCCACACAAGCTGAACAGACCGCAGCATCACAGATCACAGATGTTGAACTGAAGTCCGACGCATCGTTCCAGGGAAAACCGATCGACGCACAGGGACAGGTTCAACCAAACGCTCCAGTGACGGTTCAAAACGTTCAGACTGGCCAAGTGGTTCGAACAACGACGGCGGAAGATGGCACCTTCGGAATTCCAAATCTGCAACCCGGCGTTTACGACGTGACGGTGGGTTCCATGACCTCAACCGTACGTATCTGGCCATTCCAGGCGGCTCCGGCAGGTAGTGTTCAGCAGGTCGCCTATCAAGCACCCGGCGCAGGATTGCCGATCGTTGGCGATCTCGCATCTGGAATTACCAGCGGAGCCGGAACTGGCGCAGGGGGCGGAATCCTGTCCGGCACCAGTGGCTTGCTTGTTGGCGGAGCCCTCATCGGTGTTACTGCTGGTATCGTCATTGCAGTCACCGCTAGCTAGTCTGCTAACACCCAAGACACCCAGTAATGAAAGCCTCAACTCAATCGGGTTGAGGTTTTTTTATGCGCTTAGATCATCCTCAATGATCTGAACGACCAAATGATGAGTGTCACAGAATCCCAATCGATAGAACAATTTTCTGCAAACGCATCGCTACTGTTCAGTGTGCCGCAAATTCACAACTGCAGTACAGCATGTTTCAGTGAATGGCGTACTCGACACCGGCAGCAAGCTTGCTTAGTGCACTATTACAAAACGCGACGTCAAATATTGATTCCCTAAACCATGTCGGTGAACACCCTGGTCTCCCGCAACAAGTCAATTCATACAATTTCGGAACTTCCGAACCTTTGAAATGGCTTCAGCAGGCGATCATCCTGACGCTCAGATTTTCATCCCACGGTCACAGCCCGCCCGGCGCTAAATTATCTGAACGGGGCTACAGTTCCGAGTAAGACTGAATTCTCTAATTGAGCTTCGGTTCATGGCTAATCTGCCCATAGACCGTCAACAATACCATGTACATGCCCGGGACATTTTTGCATATTTTCTCCTCTGGATTGAAAAACAAACCGTGCGGAACTGGAATGCCCCGTGAATGATACCACTTGTTAAGCGGTGATTTGACTGCTGTAGCCGGTCACGAGAACAGTTTCGAGAGCCGGCGGTCCACCCCACAACTCACTCCGGTAATCCACCGGATCACTCGAAGCCAGCCCGCATTTTGACTTCGGCGTCAGCCCGAACTGTGACGGCAGGCTGTGGAAGTGACGATCTCACCGCTCTGAACGGCGTCGCAGCAGGTGCCGACGCATGCGGCATGGTTTCGACGTGACATGCAGGGATGTCGACCTTCGAGGCCCCATGGGTTGAGAGTTCCACGCCAGCTCAGTTTTTTCGAGTGCTTCGTAAGAACCCGAGCAAGTTCAAAGCCGCCAGGCATCCGGTCGAAATGGTGACGTGGGAGGAAGCGGTTGAGTTCTGTGGCCGCCTCTCGGGTATTCCTGCTGAGAAACGAGCCGGGCGGGTCTATCGCTTACTGACGGAAGCGGAGTGGGAATGTGCCTGTCGAGCGGGAACCACGACTGCGTATTCGTTTGGAAATGATCAGGGCCAGCTCTCAAACTACGGATGGTGGAAGGTTAACGCGGGTGGTACCACACACCCGGTCGGATTGAAGAAGCCGAATCTGTGGGGTCTGTATAACATGCACGGAAATGTGTGGGAGTGGTGCCAGGAGTGGTACGGTGGATATTCCGGTGGAAAGCTTACGGAGCCGACGGGACCTGCATCCGGGGCGTACCGGGTGATCCGAGGCGGTAGTTAGCTCTACTAAACCGTCAACTGCCGTTCGGCGTACCGCAGCAGGTACACACCTGATTTCCGGAACAACGACCAGGGCTTTCGTGTGCTCCGCAGTTCCATCAAGTAAAGTCGCCAGAGGCGAAATCAAGCAAAGCGAGCGAAATCCGAAACGGAAGCCCGCAGCGAGGGACGAGCGTAGAGGCTGTAGTGAAGAGCGAAGTGCAGGCCACTGCGAGCGACACTTTCACAACGCCCAACGCCTCACACTACGCACACCTGACTCGTAATGGTGAAGTGCGAAAGAGGACAACTCTCCTTTGTCCGAACCTCAGCTGAAATCAGCTACGTTGCACTGCAGATGTGAATTCGCCGCCCTTAAAACACTTTAAAAGCGGCAAAAGTGCTCGGTACGTGGTGGTGATCAGCCAGCCACGCGGATGTACTCATCCTTTTTCGGCGGCTCCGCGAAAGCAGCTTTGTGCCCCTTCCAGTCTTCCATTCCCTGATAAACGCCAAGAAACTGCAGAAGCCGTCTGAAAATAACCCGCGGCCAGGTTGCTTTGCCGAGAGGAATCAGCCTGACGAGCCCCGGAGTCAAGAGATGAGCCCTCTTTTTATAAACGCACCGAACGATCTTTGAAGCCAGATTCTCCGGCGTCAAAATCGGCGTCAGCAATGGAGCCCTGGCTCCTTCGAACATTCCGGTGTTGATATAGCTTGGGCAAATAGCAGACACACCAACATGACCACGGCCAGTCAGTTCCAGTTCTTCTCGAAGTGAGTCCGTGAAGCCAAGCACGGCCCACTTGCTCGATGCATATGTTGCGGCATTGGGAAGCGCAATCAATGCCGAGGCGCTCGCAATGTTGACAACGTGACCTTCGTCGCTATCCAGCAAGTCCTGCAGAAAAAGATGCGTAACAATCACAGGCCCGTGCGTGTTGACATCGTAGGTCACCATGTGTTTTTCGAGAGGAACATCAAGGAACTGACCACCGGTAACAATTCCAGCGTTGTTAACAAGAACGTGGATCAAGCCATGATCCGCGTGAATCTGATCTCGAACATACCGAACGTCTGCTGCGTCGGTTACGTCCATGACATAGCCGGCACAGGGCAAGGCTTGAATCTGAAGCTCGCACACAGCTTCAGTCACACGTTCCGGATCGCGATCAGTAATGATCACGAAAGCACCTTCCTTCGCAAAGGCTCTGGCAGTGGCCAGTCCGAGACCGTGGCCTGCTCCGGTAATCAACACGCGTCGTGATTTGAGATTCATCATGTCAAGTCTCCTCGAATGATGGAGACCGGTGAGGCGATGCTGTATTGGCAAGTGCCAGATCAGTTCGTCAGACCAGTCCCCCTTTCATTGCGTAATAGCCCAAAGTTGACACATTCCACAATGACGGATTTTGAAATAGCCGACACAGCGACCACGCCACCGACTCCGGCGCCGGATGCGATGCCAGCCAGACCGGTTTCGGAAGAACAACCAGCGGCGCTTCCAGAACGGTCTTTTCGATGCCCGTCAGCATGAACGAATTGTGAACCCAGCCGGTGCCGCTCTGAATGTCCTGCCGAGTCGAACTGGGATGTCCGCCCCACGGAGGACTCATCAGAGCAAAGACGACTCCCGACCATTGATTCTGAGCAACCACTCCGTAACGGAGCCTGTCGACACACTCGTCAAGAACGTCTCGTGTCGCCGGATTTCGTTTGAAACGGCCGGGCACGGTGATCGATGCCGCGAGAGTTCCCCACAGTTTCTCATTGCAGAATTCAGTCGCCTTTCGCAGAAACTCTTCAGGACTGGCTGCATCGATCGGCACTTCGGTACAGACGCAAACAAAGGATTCACTGGCGAACAACGGAGAGTCTTCATCCGCCTTTACATTGCGGATCAACGTCCAGGGCAACGTCCCGTCCGCTTGATCCGACCCGGCAACGAACGTCGTCGTACCGCCTGGGCATGTCTGGCTCCCAGAAACTCCACCGCAGGCAGTATTTCGAAGAAGCTGTTGAGCTTTGTCAGCCGTCAGCCCGGAGTATTGCTCGAACCGCTGCTCGGCTCCGGGGTAGTAAGCGACACGCTGTGGAACACGAGCAAGTGCGTTCTCGATTCGCTGTAGAAAGCGTTCACGCTCGGGCCACTGCTTCCACGTCACGATGACTCTGGTCGCCACGCAGTTGAACGCGGCGTTATTGGTCATCGAGGCGACGATGTTTTCCGCCTGAAAGTTAAGTGCCGTTTTCGTGTAAGCCCCCGGCACGACAATCCACGGCGTCACGTTGCCAAGTTCGCTGCCGACGGGCTTGTCTAGAACTGGCTCATCGCGGCGTTTGCGATCTTCGCGGTCACTACCCGCAGGTCCCCAAACGATTGCATCGTGAGTCGCCTCGGAGCCGGTAATGTGAATGTCGTCGACGCGTTCGTCCTCGACCGCTGCGGCACCGATCCCAGCATCACCCGAAATAATTCGCAGCAAATCATTCTCTACGAGAGGCGCAAAGGCCCGTTCAAAGACAGAGCCAACGCACTCGTTGACAGGATTCATCTTGAGCAACACTGCTCGGTTGTCGACGCACAGTTTCGTCAACATATCCGCAGCCGGAATGCCGCTTACATTCCCCGCACCGAGCACCAGCGAACTGCCCGTGCTTTCGAGCGATCCGTAGGCTGGTGCCAACGACGCTGCGAAATTATCGTCGCCGATGTGCGGCTGCAGCCAGGTCGTCGCACGGAAACCGAGAAATGTCACGAAATCAAAATAGCCGGGGCACGGCGTCATTCGAATTCCGATTCGACCATCACTCTTACGAACCGGCTTTGCTGGTAACTTCGGACTACCAATTCGATCGATCTGTCTCATCGTTCGCAGGAAAAGTTGCAATTGCCGCAACGTTGCCGCCGGCCCACCGAGCACTTCCTGAGCACGTTCCCGGCTACCACTAGCAATCCCTTTCGATTCACAGACGACGTCCACCCATTCGCGAGCAACGCTGCAGATTCCATCCACGCATTGCTCGAGCAAGGCAATCCGCTGAGCGACACTCATTCGACTCAGACGAGTTCGTCCATCGGTCAGTTTCTCCAGACAACGATCCAGAGACGCAGCGTCCGCCTGAATAACTCCAGTGGCGATCGTCCTGGGGGAATCTCCCCCGGTCGATTCCCCCATCTGATGGGGCAGTCGGCTTACGCCTTTCACAATGTCTGGACCGGGACGAATCATCGAGACTTACTCCTTTAAGTCCGGGGCAGGAATATTCGCTGGTGATGGCTCAACATCCGCCACTACACCTGCCACAGAAACTGCCGATTGCGGGACGTGTTCCGCGTCCCGGTACTCATCGGTCGACTCTGAATCTGTGCGAAGCTTACGCCGAAGTACCTTTCCAAGGAAGTTCTTTGGCAACTCTCCAACGACCACTACCACGATTCTCGGACATTTGTACTTGGCAAGATGCTCTGACGCGAAAGAGTCAAACGCCGCTCGGTCAAAATCTGCGGCAGCTCCAACACTGACCATCGCCTTGACGATCTCGCCATACTTCGCATCGGGTTGACCGACGATGACGACATCCTTGACCCCAGGAGCATCTTTCAGAACGGGTTCGACATCTGCCGGGTAGACGTTGAAACCCGAGGTAATCACCACGTCCTTCTTCCGATCGACCACGCGGAAAAATCCATCCTCATCGCACGTTCCCAGGTCTCCGGTGTAGAGCCAACCGTCTCGGATCACCTCAGCCGTCGCTTCCGGATTTCGCCAGTAGCCAAGCATGACCTGCGGACCTTGAGCGACCAGTTCGCCGATCTCGCCAGGCGACAGAATTGTCTGTCCGTCGTCACTGTCAACAATCCGAACGACAGTATCCGGTAGCGGCAGACCGATCGTCCCGGATCGATTCGTTCCATCAAGTGGCCCCGTACAGATCACCGGGCTGGCTTCGGACATTCCGTACCCTTCGACAAGCGTCGATCCCGAATACCGCGCAAACTCGTTGGAAATCTCGTCAGACAGCGGAGCACCTCCGGACACAACGTAGCGCAACGCTTTGAACTGAACGGGCCTGTCACGCAAAACTTCATTAAGTGCGGCCAGCATCGCCGGAACCGCTGGGAAGATGGACGGCTGATGCTCTTCGATCAGTCGCAAAACGATCCGCGGCACGAACCGATGATGAATCACCAGAGTTGCCGCCATCGCCACCCCGGACATTGCACACGACGTGAGCCCGTAGCTGTGAAAGAACGGCAACACGGTCAGAATCTTCTCACGCGCTTCGTACGCACCGCCCCAGCTGTAGATCTGCCACGCGTTGGCGATCAGGTTTCGATGGCTGAGCGTCACCGCCTTCGGTGCACCAGTCGTTCCGCCAGTTGGCAAAATGTAGGCGGGCGTGTCAAGTGACGCTGCCTTCACCGGTTGAAAGTCGGCATCGCCAGCAGCGACCTGATCTTCCAGTGAATGATAAGTCGGATGATCCGGAGCAGGCCAGAACCCAAGTCGCTGCAGCCTCGCGAAGGCGTAACCGAGTTTTTGCCAGGTCGGGAGTCGATCGCCCAGCGTTGCGAAGAGGATGTGCGCTGGTTTGTAATTCGCTTTCACAATCAACGGAGCCAGCATGTCCAGACTAATGACGATCTTGCAGTCTGTCGTCGCCATGAACGTGTCGATCTCTTCGGCAACCATTAGCGGGCTCATCGCGACCGCGATTCCTCCAGCCATCCAGATTCCGTTCAGAACCGAAAGATATTCAGGCAGATTCGGAAGCAGCACGCCGACACGATCGCCGGGCTTCACACCAAACTTCTGAAGAGCAGAAGCAGTGCGATGAGCGTTCTCTGAGAGTTCGCGATACGTCACCGTTTGCTTGTAATAGTGACAGGCGATCCGGTCGGGATGCCGCGAAGCAGTTCGCTCAAGCAAACCCCAGGCATAGAGCTCGGGGTAGTCCAACGTTCGAGGCACGATCTTCGGATAGTGATCCAGCCACGGTCTGTCGGACGTATCGAACGTTTGCAGATTTTTCCTCATGCCGGGCTCCCGATGTTGTCAAGCTGGCTCTATCACGAATCAGCCCGACAGGGTGGGATCGTCCCGTTTCACGACTGCCGAACGACAGTCTTCGGAACTGAAAAATGAAGTGCGGCCGACCTGTCTCACAATACAGACAGAACACCCGCGCGGCATTTTCCGTCTCCGCTGCACTTTACATCAGAAGCTAAAAAGTGACATCCTGTAAAAACTGACCATCTAACCTAGACCAGACTTAACTACGTATTTCAACAGAAACGTCGCTGATCAATTCCGATCGCCACGGCCCAGTCTGAAGTTTCCCTGTTTTCATTGAATTCTGGAATTGACAAGTGGGACCGATCATCCCGGAAAATCAAGCCATCAACCATCCTCATCGTCAACCGGCAACTCTTGATGTTTCAGTCGAAGTTGTATGATTCAGTCCAGATCCTCCGCTCGCCTCAAACGACCCTCGAAGGGCACAATCAATCAACGCAGCGGACGGTTCAAGATGTGGATGCGACTTCGCCAGTTCCGACAAACCGTCAACAACGTTCTGGATGCCGACACTTTGAGCGTACTGCAGCGGTCCTCCTCGAAATGGCGCAAACCCAGTCCCGAACACCATCGCGAGGTCGATGTCTTCCGGTCGTCGCACCACGCCTTCAGCGAGACAGATCGCTGCTTCGTTAATCACAGGAAACACGAGTCGCTGAGCAATCACCTCGCGACTGAGCGGAGAATTCGAAATCGAACCATTCGCCTTTCGCAACTCAGCAATCGATCGAAGCACCGACTCCTGCACTGATTTCCCATCTTTTGTCAGCAACCTGGGCTGTGAACCAGTTTTCTCACGAAGCTGTTTCAACGCTCCCCAGACGGCAGCAGGCTTCATCCGGTCGCCATACGCCGCGTGAAGGTTTTCTGCAACATGAGCAGCAACATCAAGTCCGACCAGATCACTCAACGCCAGCGGTCCCATTGGCATCCCAAAATCAACAGCCGCCTTGTCAATATTCATCGGATCCGAAACTTCAGCGAGCAGGAAGCCGGCCTCATTCATGTACGGACCAAGCAATCGGTTCACCAGGAAGCCAGCACAATCACCAACGACAACCGGGGTCTTCCCCAAACGCTGCACGACAGCAAACGCTTTGACCAATGCTTCGTCACTGGTTTGATCTGTTCTGATAACTTCGACCAGAGGCATCTGATGCGGCGGATTGAAGAAATGCAGACCGACAACCCGTTCAGGATGCGGAACATCGCGGGCGATGTCGCTGACCAGCAGAGAACTCGTGTTTGTCGCCAGGACGGTTTCGGAATTCGTCGCCGCGGCTAGTTCAGCAAAAACCTGACGTTTGATGTCAGGAACCTCGACCACAGCTTCAATCACTACGTCAGCGTTCTTTAATCCGCGATAGTCGGTCGCCGGGCTCAGTCGATCAAAGACTTCTTCCGTCTGCCGCTTCGTGAGTTTATTCCGCTTTCTATCCCTGGCAAGAAGGTCGCGGACAGTCTTGACGCCACGTGCCACAAATTCTGATTTGATATCCTTGAGTCGCGTGGCGACTCCCTTACGAGCAAGCAACAAGGCGATGCCCGCCCCCATCGCTCCGGCACCAATAACCGCAGCCTGTTTCAACTCTTTGGAATCGAACGTCGCCTTGAGTTCTCCTGGAGGCTTCTTCGCTTCCTCAGAAAGGAAGAACAGACGTATGCACTCTCGTGTAACTGGATTCGCGGCCAACTCCGAAATCCCGGCCGCTTCGATCCTGAATCGTCTCTCGTCTTCCGCGCCGAGCCCCTTCTGAAACGTCTCGATAATCATCAGCGGCGCCGGATAATGCCCGTGCGATTTTGCTATGACCTGCTGGCGTGCCTTCTTCAGTGCAAACTTCTGCGCAGCGGACGTTCCTTCGAGAAACTTCTGCCACCCTGGCTTCTTTGACTTACGGAATAGCTTCGACGCTGAGCCAAATTCGTGATGTGTTTTGAGAATTTTCTCTCCGACCGAATTCAGTGCCTCAGCCGGAACAACTTCGTGAACGACTCCTTTCGAGCGAGCCGAAAATCCTCCCAACTGGCGCCCAGACAGCACGAGCGGCAGTGCATCGATCAGGCCAATCTGCCGCGGGAGACGAACCGTCCCCCCCCCAACCGGGCAGCAACCCAAGCTGCACTTCCGGGAGTCCGAGCTTCGTTTTTTCATGGGTGCTCGCAACTCGGTACTTGCAGGCAAGTGCGAATTCCAATCCACCTCCCAGACAGGCACCGGAAATCAACGCGACCGTTGGAACTTTCAAATCTTCGAGGCCCTGAAAGACGCTCTGTCCGAACGTTGAGACTTCTTCCGCCGCAGCTTTGTCGGTCAGGTCTTCGAATTCTGAGATGTCTGCTCCGGCAATGAAGACGCCGGGCTTGCCACTTTGAAACAGAACGCCCCGAATTGATGAATCGCTGCGAATTGATTGAACCAGTTCGCGCAGCTCTTCCATGATTGATCGCGACAGAGCATTCACCGGTCGATCTTTACGGTCGATCGTGACTCGCAGGATTCCGTCGTCTGATTTTTCTGAATGCCACATGTCAGTCATAAATCCGTCCTCGATACTGATTCTGAAAGTGCCGCTCGTGTTGATTTATTCAGGCGGTGCCTGACTTACGCCGCCGTTCGTTCAACGATAGCCGCACCGCCCTGCCCTCCGCCGATGCATAACGTTGCCAGACCGACATTCTGATCGCGTCTTCCCAACTCGCCGAGCAGAGTGAGAATTAACCGTGCTCCGGTTGCTCCCACAGGATGACCAATCGCGATCGCCCCGCCGTTAACGTTCAGCTTGTCTTCGTCGATCGGTCGCAGTCGTGATGCGGCGTCCGAATCCACGCAGTCTTCAGGCGGACTTTCGAATCCCTTCAGGCAGGCCAGTACCTGGGCCGCAAACGCTTCGTTCAGCTCGACGAGGTCGACATCTTTCATCGTCATTCCAGCCGATTTAAGAGCCTTCGCCGACGAGTAAACCGGCCCAAGCCCCATCCTGGAAGGATCACACCCTGCAAACTCAGCCGAGCGAATTCGACCAATTGGCTGCAGACCAAGCGAGTCTGCATAGTCAGCTTCCATCAGCAGTAGAGCCGCCGCTCCATCGGTAACACCGCACGAATTCCCAACCGTTACGGTTCCCCATTTCCGATCAAAGTACGGCTTCATCCTGCCGAGTGCTTCCATGCTTTGACCGTCTCGTGGCCCGATATCCTGCCCAATAGCTTCCGATTTCGGCTGCGGATACAGCGTCATCGTCTCGTCAGAAAGACGCCCTTCCTTCCACGCTTTGACGGCTTTCGCATGGCTCCGAACTGCGAACTGGTCCTGATCATCTCGCGAGATCCCGTACTCGCGAGCCAGCTTCTCGGCCGTGTCGCCCATCATGAGATCGGAAACCGGATCTGTCAGGCCCAGCTTCAAACCAATCAATGGCGCGAAATCGCTCGGGCGAAACTTCGCGATCCCCGACAGCTTCTGCCCGGCGGTCTTTGCTTTCGAAAGCTTCAGAAGCTTTTCGCCGAACCGCTTTCGAAACAGCAGCGGAACGTTGCTCATCGAGTCGACGCCAACCGCGACAACTGACTTAACAGCGCCGCTGGTAATTCTCGCCACAGCCTGAGTCACACTTTCCATACCGCTCGCGCAATTCCGGTTGACCGTATGAGCGATACGGTCTTTCGGAATGTTGGCTCGCAGCGCGATAACGCGAGCAACGTTGGCCGCATCGACCGGTGACGCCACGTTTCCGGCAATCAGCTCATCGATATTTTCAGGTAAAACGCCGCATCGGTAAAGCAATTCCTGAACGACCAGCCGGCCAAGTTCCGGAGCGGGAGTGCCGATCAGATCGGCCCCTGCTTTAACAAACGGGGTCCGCACTCCACCAACAATTACTGCTTCTGCCATGACATTATTCCTTCGTCATGAAAATTTTCAGCCTGTCGCCGCTTGTCACCTCGTCATTGTCTTTCGTTTGAGGCTCTGGAGGAACACCGGTTCTCAGTGACAGTTCAAGCGGCTCGTTTTCGTAACTCGATCCTTCGCACCTTGCCCAGAAAGTTCTCCGGCAAGGCGTCGCAAACTCTGAATTCACGAGGAACTTTGTACCCGGACAGTTGCTCGCGGCAGAACAATTTCAACTCTTCGATATTTGGTGGACCGCCCACCGCCGGAACGATCCACGCACAAACAAGTTCCCCATACTTACGATCCGGAACGCCCACTACTGCGCAGGTTTCGACCGATGAGTGCTCGCGAATAATCTCTTCCACTTCACTTGGGTATACGTTGAGACCGCCCGAAATGATCATATCTTTCTTTCGATCGACAATCTCGAAGAAGCCGTCGTGCGTCGCCGTGGCCAGATCGCCGGTAAACAGCCAGCCGTCTCGCATCGCCATTGCCGTCTCTTCAGTGTCGTCAAGGTAGCCCTGCATGACCTGCGCACCTTTGATAGTCAGCTCACCAATTTCACCCGGAGCCACTTCCCTCAAGCCTGTTTCAAGGTCAACCAGCCGTACATCGGTATTCGGCAGCGGAAGTCCGATACTCCCGATTCGAGCCGTGCCGTCGGACGGGTTTGAATGCGTCACCGGCGAGGCTTCTGAAAGCCCGAACCCTTCGATAATGGTCGCGCCGGTGAGGTGTTCGAACTCTCGGCCAACTTCACCCGACATCGCCGAGGCTCCCGACATGCAAAGTCGCAACCCCTTCAGAGCTTTTCCGCGTTTTCGCATTTCGTCGTTCAACGAGGCGATCATGAACGGAACCAACAACGCGATTCCCGGCTGATACTTGTCCATCAGCTTGAGCGTTCGCGTTGGATGAAACCGAGCCTGAAGAATGAGCGTTGAACCACCGACCAGCGGCGAGAGCATCGCGCACGTCGCTCCGTACACATGGAAGAATGGCAGTACGGAGAGAAAAGTCTCACAGCCAGGCTCCAATCCGCTCCAGACGTGAAGCTGTGCGACGTTTGCGCAGAGGTTCTCATGAGTCAGCACGGCAACCTTCGGCGAGCCCGTCGTACCGCCCGTCGGCTGTAGAACGGCCGGTAGCTTCGGGTCGTCGAGCACCGGTTTAGCAACCGACTCGCCAAGTCCAGCCAGCTCTTTAAAAGTCAACTGTTTCGCCGCCCTCTTTGCAACGGGCTTGCCGTAGACCAGCTTCTGCAACTGATACGGCAGCCGATACGCAAGCGGCAGGTGCGGCGCAAGGCTAGTTACGATCACGGCTTTCAGTGCAACTTCGCACGCCATTTCAGCAACGGGTTTCATTCGGACGTCGAGGCCGAGCACCGCCTGAATGCTGCATTTCCGAGCCAGTCCGGTCAGCTCGGCAGCCGACATCAGAGGATTCGCAGGAACGACTTCCGCACCCAGCCAGTGCAGAGCGAACCAGGTAATTGCGAACTCGGGACAGTTCGGCAGAACAAGCATCACTCGGTCGCCAGTGCCGATTCCAAGCTCTCTTAAAGCCCCAGCCGTTTGCCTGATCCGGTCAAGGAGTTCCTGGTAAGTGTGGCTCGTCCGAAAGTACCGGATCGCGACTCGGTCGGGATATCTCTCGACAGCAGACTGAAAGAGTTGCTCAACTCGGCGAGGCGTGTACTCGATCCGCGGAGGAATTCCAGCCGGATAAGAATCATGCCAGGGAGCAGTTTTAGCTCCAAAGACTGGTTTCACCGGAAACGGCGAATCAGAAAAATCGCGAGCCGACGCAAACGGTACAGTTCCCACTGGCAACTCCCACTATCCATGTATGGAGGACAGGCCGCATCACCAGTTGCCCAACAGAGCTGGACGGAGAGCGTCAGCATTCCAAACCAGCTCGCTTTACAACGAGCCACCATGAACAGGCTGCACCTTCGGTCAAAGGCCCATTGGTTCGCACAGAATTCTGAGGAGTGACCGTCCTGGCCCCTCGAACACAGATTTCCATCCGAAACCCGTTTTTCTGATTGAAAACACAAGTGTGTCAGCAATCAGAAGCGGAACTGGTGTATGCAATAAAAAGGGAGTTGTGGAATTCAAGCCAACGTCAGCCAGCATCGAACTGTGATCAATGAATGTTCACAGACCGATCCTTTCGCGGTGATCACCGCTGACCGGTAGTCGAAATTGTTTGTGAGTTGATTGTGCGAAAGGGGGACCGTGCAGACGTTACTGAGTATGCTTCGCGAAAACCGAAGAAGTGATGATTGAATGTTCCCCAAAACACGACGACCATTTATCACTTATCGGAATCCTGAGCAAGATTGATCAGAGTTTTCTGATATGGGTACGCCGCCCCATTACCACGTATCGGCTGGAAGCAAAAGATACAACTTCTTTCGTCAAACCATTTGACCGGATTTTAAGCTAGAACAGACACAGAGTTCTCAGAGAAAAGGCTCAACAACTCTGTGACGTATTTGGTGCATTTGCACCCAAACTTCACTGACCTCCGCCCTAAAGATTGACCATAAGCATGCCCACAGAAAACAAAGTCGCGATTATCACCGGAGCAGGTTCAGGAGTAGGACGGGCATCAGCACTCGCACTACTTGAAGAGGGTTATTCCGTTGTGATCGCCGGCCGCCGGGAAGACGCTTTGCAGGAGACTGTCGAGCTTGCAGGAGACGCCTCAGCCCGAGTCCTCGCCGTGCCGACGAACGTCTGCGACCCCGATTCTGTCGCCAACCTGTTCGCGAAGGCGGTCAAACAATTCGGCCGAGTCGACGTCCTCTTTAACAATGCCGGGACCGGTGCACCGGCAATCCCGCTGGAAGACCTGACGCCTGAGCAATGGCAGGGAGTCATCGACGTAAACTTGACAGGCTCGTTCCTCTGCACTCAAGAAGCGTTCCGAGCCATGAAAAGTCAGGAGCCGATGGGCGGAAGAATCATCAACAACGGGTCAATCTCCGCCCAGACGCCGCGGCCACATTCCGCACCTTACACTGCAACCAAACACGCAATTACGGGCCTGACGAAATCAACGTCGCTCGACGGTCGTCGCTACAACATTGCCTGCGGACAGATCGACATTGGCAACGCCGCCACAGAGATGACCGAAAGGATGGCCGACGGCGTTCCTCAGGCCGACGGCTCGACCGCAATCGAACCACGCATGAACGTCAACGATGTCGCCAGCGCCATCGTCTACATGTCAGGCCTCTCCCTTGATTCGAATGTTCTGACCATCACTGTCATGGCGACGAAAATGCCGCTGGTCGGCCGGGGCTAACGCACCTGCGTGTGAAGTTTCGTGATCCCCTCGCAAGTGAACACCCAGAGAACATTGGGAATGCGTCATTTCAATACTGGATACCCGCCTGCGCCGGCATGCCCCCAATTATCGCATGACCTGATTTACGTCCCGGGGACTCGACGCTGACGACTGGTCCGCTAACATGCGACCCATCGGGTGAAAGCCCACGTCTTACCGGCAGCAAGAATTTTGACTCAGAAGGTTCCGGCAATGAGTGACGGCAAAGTTAGCGGCAAGGTCCACTTCATCGACGACACAAAAACGTTCGGCCAGAACGGCTTCCGCAAGCGAGTCGTCGTACTGGAGCAGGACAGCGGTCGCTTTACCAACTACATCCCAGTCGAATTCATTCAGGAAAGCTGCGACTCGGTCGACTCTTTAAATGTCGGCGACGAAGCTGAAATCACTTTCCAGCTAACCGGCCGAAAATGGCAGCGCGACGCCGCGAGCGAAGTGAAATACTTCCTGAACGCCCAGGCCAGCAGCTTTCGAGTCATCGGCAGCGAACCAGTCGCCACCGAAGACAACGAAGCCCCAATGTTCGACCCGTCTAAAGAAAATGACTTCGACGAAGACAACGTCCCGTTCTGAAATTCAGGACTTGGCATGGAGAGATTGCCTGCGTTGTGCAGGCGCCGCCAAACGGATTGCCTGATCGGGCTGCGGAAGGTCGAACGGTCGCAAAAATGCCGGACGATCTCTCCGGCCGCCACGGACGTAGTCTCGCCAAATCAGCTGTGCCACGACTTCCTTTTCGAGGCCATTGACCGTGGTCAGAAACTCAAACAGGCGATACGAAAGTTTAACCAGCGGGATTCCATGAGCACGTTGTTCACAGTCAAATAGCCAATCGCTCAGGGCAAGGAAACTCGTGAATGGTGATCCAGACTCCTGCCAGATCAGGTCACGAGACTCAACGAAATTTCCGCTGTTCGCGATCAGATCCCAGAACCTGGCGAAACGCCGCAAGCGGTGCATTGTAGAGAAGTTGATGAGCCGGTTACTGAGAATCTCGTACGGCGGAGCCGCACTGTAGACCATTCTCCACTCGGCATCGTGTCGCGTGATCGGCGTGCCACGGAGACGTTTCAGAATACCGACCTGAATCTCCTGCGGCTCGAGGCGAACAAGCTTGTCGAAGCCAGCGCCGAAGCTTTCAATCGATTCACCTGGCAGGCCAACGATCAGATCTGCGTGAATGTGGACTCCGGTTTCTTCGTGCAGGAACCGAAAGTTCTCGACCAGTTTTTCGTTGTCCTGCTGCCTGCTGATCAGCTCCCCGACTTCCTCGTTGAAAGTCTGGACGCCAATTTCGAGCTGCAACACCCCGGGCGGGAATCGTGCAATTGAATAACGAAGAGACTCCGGTAGTCGATCGGGAACCATCTCGAAGTGCAGAAAGAGTCCGGGCTCGTACCGCTCAAAGAAGAAGTCGAGGATGGCCTGACTAACTCTTACGTTGAGATTGAAGGTACGATCAACGAATTTGAATTGCCGAACACCGCGATCGAACAGCGACTGCATCGCTGACAGAAACGTTTCGAGAGCCGCCTGTCGGACAGGAATTCCGAGAGCCGACAAGCAGAATTCACAAGTAAATGGGCAACCGCGCGACGCCTCAACATAAATCACACGATGGCGAATATCTTCGTCCGTGTAGAGATCGTACGGCAGCTTGAGCTGATCAAACTGCGGCGGCAGAGCGTGGACGATCTTTTCGAGTGGCGGCGTTCGATTCAGAAGCTTGCGACACAATTCCGGAAGCGCACGGTCTCCCTCTCCAGCGATGACGTAATCTGCCAGTTCGACGATGCGTTCTCCGTCAGTCTCGTAGCTGACTTCCGGACCGCCGATCACAACCGTGATGTCCGGCCGAATCCGCTTCAGATCCGCGACAAGTTTTGTTGTGGGTTCGACGTTCCAGATGTAAACGCCGAGACCAACGATCCTTGGTTCTTCGGCAAGAATTTTTGCGAGAACATCGGATGTGTTCTCACTCATGCCAAATTCGAGCATCGCCGCCCTGGACTGCAACTCCGCCAGGTTCGCCATCAGGTAACGCAGCCCGAAGGCCGAGTGCCAGTACCTGGCATTGAATGTGGCGAGGACAATGTCGGCCATTGGAAAACCAGCTACCGATCTTCATCTCGCTTAACGGGAAGCAATTGTCTGCGCGATGGGACGCAACACCTGCTCGATGACATGCTGCTCAAGAAGCTCTTCGCTGTTCGCACGCAAGGCGGCAAGGGAGTCAAGAAACGACGTGTCCGGCCCCAGACTTCCGTACTGACGCACTGTGAAGTAAACACTGAGCGGCTCTTCCGGGAATTCGTCACGGCGGACCTGGTAAGCGTTCGTTCGAGTTTCAATCAACAGTCGAGCCTGCCGTCTACATGAACCTTCGAGTGCAAGTGTGACGCTTGGTTCGAAATTCAGAACTTGAGCTCCGGGGATGGCCGAAAACGCATCGTACGATGGGCTGGCCCCGAGAGCATCTGCAACAAGCTGATCGTGATTTCCTCGATAGAGAAAATCGAAACCCATCATGTAGTCCAGGGCTTCGCAATCGAGTTGGCTGACCGAAAGCATGTAAGGAATCAGCTCAAGCACCAACTCGTGCTGCCCGACGGCGTCGTCAATCGATGTCTGGTTTAAAGCTCCGCTGCAAATACGCCGCGGCTCGATCGAAATCCACCGCTGCTGACCGCTCTCTTTGTCTTGTTCAAGGACAAAGTCGCCATTTTCACGCTGAAAGAAATTACGCAGCGACGGGTAGCTTTTCTGCACACGTTCAAGAAATCCCAGCACAGTTTCTCGACCGTTGGGTAAGGCCATCTCAGTGCTGAGATTCATGTTGCAGTAGTAATCGTCCGACAGGTCGGCGTACAGATTCATCAATCGCCTCAGTGAAATCAGGCCGAGCCCGAGTGGTCATTGTTAATGCTGCGCATCCGCCAACGCTCAAACGAAATTGCCGATTGAGTTCACGTTCCATCCGTGGCGGCGTAGTGTATCGGTGCCCTGAATGACGGTCAAAGAGTCCACACGCAGGACTTTCCAGCAGGAAATTTGAGCCATGTCGATCAGCAAATCTCAAAATCAGCTTGAGCCAAACGTCACCCCAGTGATGTATGGCTTCGCCATTTCGGTCTTTGAAACCAAAATGGGCTGGCTTGCCATCGCAGGAAAAGATGGAGTTCTGACAAGTATCAAAATCGGACATCCATCGGAAGACCTGGCATTGAGGGCGTTCATCGTTGAAGAAGGTCTGAGCGATGCCCATATCGAGATCGAAAACTGGAATCGCGACCTGCGCGAAGAGTTGACTCGATTCACTGACGGAGATCCGATCAGTTTCGATCATGTCCAGCTCACCTGGCCAAAACCTCTGACTCGTTTTCGAAAACGAGTAATCTCAGAAACGCGGCGAATCTCATGGGGAAACACGCTGACTTACGGCGAAGTTGCCAAGCGAGCTGGCTCGCCAGCAGCCGCTCGCGCGGTGGGAACAGCCATGTCGTCAAACCGTTTTCCATTCGTCGTGCCATGCCATCGCGTTGTCGGCAGCGCAGGTGGTCTCGGCGGTTTTACAGCTCCCGGTGGGGTCGATCTCAAAGAGCGTCTTCTGATTATGGAAAATGGCTCAGCCTTAGAAACCGCCGGTGCCAATCGTCCATAATTGAGAAGTCATTAACCCGCAAGTATCGAACGGAATCCCCTGACTGTCCCCGTACCATTACAAGCCCCCCCCCAAAAAAACGACGCCCCCCTGCAGCAAGTCCCTCAAGTAAAAATGCTACGAAGAACGTCATCTGCATGAATATCTATGCCATCAGTCATCGTAACCACTGGCAAAAGCAGCATTATGGGGCCGGGTAAACCCGGCATTTAGTGGGTGTCGCACTGCTTGCCGACATCTTTAACAGCCGCTAATCTGCGCTGCCAACCGCGACTGAACGTTAATTTCTGCGCGGAGTACTGTACAGAATCGACGGGACCCGCAGCTCGATGACAAATGCGGAAATGTACAACAGCCGGATCGTGATCACGGGCGTTGGACTTACCAGTCCAATTGGCAACTCGTTGCCCGATTTACGTGCAAATCTGTTGGCCGGTAAGTCAGGTGTGACCAGATTCGAAACTCGATACATGCCGCCTGTTCTGGCTGGCGTGTGCAATTTTGACGCTCTCCGTCACCAGAAACGCAAGGAAGTTCGCCGCGGAACGCGTGCCGGCTCGATCGCCGTTTACTGTGCGAATGAAGCCGTTAACGATACCGGTTTAGAGTGGGAAAACGTTGAAAAAGACCGCGTCGGTGTCTATCTGGGCATCACCGAGCACGGCAATGTCGAAACTGAGAACGAAATCTTCGAGATCGGCAAGTTTGGCTACGATACGTCGGTGTGGTCGCATCATCACAACCCTCGGACGGTTGCAAATAACCCAGCCGGCGAAGTGACTCTAAGTCTCGGCGTGACAGGCCCCCATCTGACGGTCGGTGCAGCTTGTGCGGCAGGAAACGCCGGGTTTATCCAGGGCCTGCAGATGCTGCGGCTCGGCGAAGTCGACATGGCCATCGCCGGCGGAGTTTCTGAAAGCATTCACACGTTCGGGATTTTCGCCAGTTTCAAGAGTCAGAACGCCCTTGCCCATCACGATACACCGTCCAAAGCGTGTCGCCCGTTCGATACTGACCGGACTGGAATCGTCGTCGCTGAGGGCGGGGCAATCTGCACGCTTGAACGCCTGCCCGACGCATTAGCCCGTGGTGCAAAGATTTACGGCGAAATCGTTGGCCACGCGATGAACTCTGACGCGACCGATTTTGTGCTGCCTGATCGAAACCGGCAGGCGCAATGTGTCGAACTGGCTCTGAAACGAGCTGGCATGACGCCGCAGGACATCGATATCGTCAGCAGCCACGCGACGGCGACAGAACAGGGCGATATCGAAGAATCGTCGGCCCTGGCAAAAATCTTCAAAGATCATCCAAACGTGGCAATTAACAATACAAAAAGCTTCATTGGCCACGCGATGGGTGCGGCAGGGGCGATCGAGTTGCTTGGCAATATTCCCGCATTTGACGATGGAATGGCCCACGCTACAATTAATCTCGATCATCTTGATCCGAATGTTCCACTGACTCAGATCGTTGCTAACGAGCCCCGGCAACTCGACTCGATCGATTGCATTCTTAACAACTCGTTTGGCATGCTGGGTATCAATTCGGTCCTGATTGTGAAGCGGTATCAGGACTGAACTTCTCTCCGCTGATCGCTGGATGCTTGGCGGTCACAATACGGATTTCACTGCGGTTCTCCCGCTCTGATTGACGTGTGCGGAGACATTTTTTTGAAATTTACACGGCCGGTTCCAAGAAGATTACAATTTTAAAAACTGTTTTGAACAGTTCGTTACCACACAGGACAGCGACGACAACTGGAGACAGGTTGGATGGCACCGGAGCAGATCAGACAGGTAGTTCTCGACATTCTCGCACGGATTGCTCCGGATGAAGATTTGTCGGACCTCGACGATGCGGTCGCATTTCGCGATCAGATGGAACTCGACAGTATGGATTTCCTGGACATCGTCATGGAACTTCGCAAGGCGTACCGCGTCCAGATTCCTGAAGAGGACTACGAAAACCTCGTCACGATGGACAGCACAGTCGCCTATCTGACACCGTTGCTGAAGGATGTCAACGCCTAAGGCCGATCAAAAAAGCCGAAAGCCTGAACTTAAGGTTTCAGGTCACTGCGATAATCAGAAGCCTGCTTCATCAATGATGGAGTGGTTTTTTTTTGTGCTCTCAAGGCCATCCAATGATGGATGATTGGACCTGGAATTGGCGCCACAGTGCTGTCGGTAGACGAGTTGGAATTTGCCGTCGCAGGAGTCTTTTAAACGTTCAGACAGATGAAAACATGAGTCGTCGCCGAAAATCAATTCCGAAAACGACCGCTCATCTTCGAAATCCTGACAAATCAACAGAAACACCTGATGGAAGTCAGCCGGAGTCCTGCCACCGGGCATCGGTTGTGTGACTGCTTTGATCTGATTCCGATACAATCCAAGTTTGGTCAGGGTTCCGTTGAGCGGAGCAGAAATCGTCGTCTGGTGAGCGAAAACTTTGTTGGCAAGAGGAACTTGACAAAGAAGTTTCTCTCTAATTATCAATCGCGCACTCTGCGGCGAGTAGCCGACTTGCTTTTGTGATTCCATGAACCTTGCACGATATCTTGAACACATCCCGAAATGTATCGCAGGGTGGTTCGTCAACACACCTGATGTTGCCTTTGGCAATGCATCCCTCTGATTCGGAGCCGCAGATATGCATATTTCCTTAAACGATGAAATCTGGTCCAGCGATCCCGTCACAGGTTCAGACGCCGGTCTGTGCGTGGCACCTGTTGCGTCGGTCGACGATGACGACGGTTTGGATGACGACGGTGTGGATGACGACTTCGACGACGACGACGATGAAGACCTCGACGACGATGACGATTTTGAAGACGAGGACGACGACCTGGATGATGACGACGACGACCTGGACGATGAGGACGACCTGGATGAGGACGACCTGGATGAGGACGAAGACGACGACTTCGACGACCTCTGATTCACGTCTCGCGGACCTTCAGTGTTGACGTCTTCGCAATTGCGACGGACGCGGCGATAAGACTACGCCCGAATTCTGTCTACAGACGCCGAGTTGTGTTTCTGTGGACCGAGTCTTGACGGGACGCCCATCGAGTCGAGAACGGTGTTGTAGACGTCGATACCCTCCGCTCCGACGTCCATGATCTGGCCAGTTTTCAGTCGACCGTTGACTCCAGTTGTTGCGTGAAAGATGCCGGACAGTTCTCGTTTAACGTCATTGTGTCGCCCGTCGCCGGATTCAGTCGAGACGGTAATCAGCGAATTTTCAAGAATCGTTCGTCCGTTGCCTTCGACGGAGTTTTCGCCGTCGAGAGCTTTCAGGAAGTACGCGACTTCGTTCAGCGTCATGTGAGCGTGAGCTCGCAGTTGCTGGTTCTTCTTATTCGGGTTGAACTTGTGCCACCACTCGTGGCTGCAGCCAGCCGAACCGGACGCCTTATGTTCAGCCGCGTCGTCAAAGTTGTAGATCGTCCGACCGTCGTACTTGTATTCACCTTTGACGCGAAGGCGTTCTCCGGCGGCGAGATAAGTGAGCGATCCAAAGCGTGTGCAGTCGGTCTGAATGGCGAGCGCATAGAGATCAGCCATCAGTCGCCATTCAGTTGTCAGGTCTTCGACCGTCATGTCGATGCCTTCTCCACCTGGATCGGCTTTTCCTCCGTGAGCGAGTTTTGAAATCGGAGGCGACTTCGGGGCATCCTTAGCAGCATGCTTCATCGCATAGGCTCGTTGCTCGTACTCTCGAATTCGATCCAGATGATCGGCGACACGGGCCTTCGATGCCTTACCGAGTGGAGAATTGACGCCGGTGTAGAATTTGTACTGATCGACGACGGCGTCCAGTGCACTGCGTTTGAGCCGCTGCCGACGCGCGTCGGAGCCAATGCCAGTCGAGACCGTACCGAATACTCGCTCGAAGAGATCTCGAGGTCGTTCCTGCATGATGCCGGCGACTGTTCCATCCAGGTTGTAGCTATGCACGTAGCGGCTGACGCGGCTTCTGCGGAAGAACGTCCCACCGACCAGCGTCGGCACCATTCCCGACGGCAGGCCTTTTGGATAATGAGCCTTGCGAATGACCTGATCAATCGACGGTCCTCCGGCTTTGGCTTCGCCGCTTGGAGGCTCAGCCGTGAACGCTCCGGACGCTCCATCAAAGTGCGCGTTGATGCCCGACTCGTCGCACCGGACATGGTCGACGTTCCGCATGATCAGCAGCTTGTTCGCCAGTGGTTTGAGTGGTTCAAAAACTCCGTCGAATCCTTCTGTCTGTAGTGGAGCCGGAATGCCCAGCCCGAAGAAAACATTGAAAGCTCGGACAGGGGGAGCTGCGGCTTTTGCACCCGGGGCGGCGATCGCCATCTCTTCCAGAAACGGCAGGCCGATTGCGACGGCCCCCAGACTTTTAAGCGTCGTGCGGCGAGTGATTCGTCGGTTCGTCATCGTTTTACTCCGTCTGAGACTTCACTGTGTGGCCGTTCTGAACGAGATCGCTCAGGATGATCGCTGTGATGACGTCTTTGTAAGTGCCGCCCGATTTCTGCCCGGCTTGATGAATATCGGCAACCGTCGCAGCGTCGGCCGCACCAAGTGGTCGCCCTAGAGCGAACTGCGTCATTTTCCACGTAATCGTTTCGCGGATTCGCTCGCTACCCGCCAGAAAATTCATCAGCTCTTCCGATGTCTGATACGGGACGGATTCTGACGTGCCGGGAATTAGAATCTGACCGTCCTCACGCAGTAGGTTGCCGTGTTCGTCTTTTTCGTGAAACATTCCAATGCCGTCAAACTTTTCCAGTCCGTAAGCCAGCGGTTCGAAACGAAGATGGCAGCCGCGGCAGGATTGGTTGGCGATGCGTGCTTCCGCGATCGCTCGCTGAGTGAGCCCGGGCTTAGTCGGAATCGGAGTCGTGTCAACACACGGCGGCGGATCGCGCACAATGCCTCGCATCAGGTCGTGCAGAACAAATAAACCTCGCGAAACCATTGATGCTTCATCGCCGCCAACGGTCAGCACGCTGGCATGAGTCAGCAATCCGCCCCGACTTTTGACTCTGCTGAGGTCGAACTGCGATGTACCCACCTTATCAACATTGCTTGTTGTGGCCGGCAGCTTGTAGTGTCGAGCGAGGCGCGGCGTAGCGAATGTTGCCTGATAGTTGAGAAGTTCGGACAACGGCCGGTTTTTCTCCCAGGCAACGTGTCGAAAATAAGCGAGCGTTTCTGTCCGCATATCTTCGGCAAGCTCTGCGTCCCAGTTCGGAAACATCTTCGGGTTCGGACTAAGGTTGTGCAGACGACCAAGATTCAACCAGTCAGAAGTGAACTGAAGTGACCGTTCGACGGCTTGCGCACCGTCTAGCATTCGTTTGATCTGGTTGCTCAGCTCTTCACCGTACAGATTGTCGGCATCGACCACTTTATTGAGCGTTTCGTCTGGCGGGCAACCCCAGACGATATAGCTGATTCTGGATGCGAGTTCATACTGACTGACTGGCCACTCGCCGTCGTAACCAGGCTGATTTTCAATTCGATAAACGAACCGCGGCGATTGCAGCATCGCCTCGATGATAAAGCTGGTTGATTCCCGAAAGTCGCCGCCGGCACTGGCAACGGTGGTTGAGATACCGCGGTAGCTGATGACTTCCTGCTCGTCCAGAGGTCCTCGCAGCAGCCAGCGACCGACCTTTTCGATTACGTCGCCCATACTCTTCTCGGTAAGTTTGTTGTTTCTCGAGAAGCGACGGACAAACTTCAGAACGTCCATACGGCTGACAATAATTTCGGCGAGCTGTGAGAATGCATTCACATGTTTAAGGTCGACGTTCAAGTTGTAGGCTGTGTTACTGAAGCCGTCGGCACGGATATCACGCGGCAGTAACTCGCGAGCTTCTTTCGAAATGTCGACACCGACGGCGTCTCGTACCGTGTTGATGTATTCCTGAACGGTGAGTCGTTGAACAAGCGTCTCCCGAGCCCGCCCGCCGTGTGCGTAAACAACCGGGTCAATCATGTCGAGTGACCACGTCGCTCCGGTGTCGATCCATTTTTTCAGAAGCGTCTTCTCTTCAGTTGAAAGCGAGGCTCGCTGCCTGGGCATGTCGTCGGATTCGACCAGCTTCCAGAGGAGACTGTCTGCGGATTTTCCCGGGACGAATGGTATGCCATTTTCGCCGCCGGCGATCGCCAGCGACTTCTTAGACAGGTCCAGCAGGCCCTGTTTCGATGCCGAGTCGTGACATTCCAGACAATGATTGGCGAACAGCGGAGCAATTTTTGTCTCGAAAAGCGTTTGCCCTGGATCGTTTTTTGCGTTGAACTCGACTACTGAAGTTCCGTCTGGGCCGGCCGCAAAGTTTCGAGCGATCTCCTTCGGTGTCAGAGTACGGTTGTAAAGGGCGACCAGATGCAGCGTACCTTGCCACGGGCGATCGCTCGAAAGCTCGTTGGCCAGGGCAAGTTCAAATGAACCGTTCCAGTTGGAAGGAAGGCCGCCCACTTTGCTTGTCGCGACTGACTTGCTGTTTACGAAGAGGCTAGCCTGGCCATCTTTTGCATACGCATAAACGATGTGAGTCAACTTTGTACCGGCAGTCCGACCTATTGACGCGACGGCGGGAATGCCGTTCGCGCTGGTCCGAGTTGTTCGAAGCCGGACTTCGTACTTGTCACCGACCTGCCCAAGGGTGAAATTTCGTTCGCTACTGTTCTTTGAAAGGGTGACAATTCTTGCCGGTCCAGCCTGTTTGGTATTCCCTGGCTGAACCCATGCCTCGATCGTGAGGGCCCCAGAACGACGCACAGCATTGATCAATTTCTTTGCAGGCTTGATTGAGCGGATGGTCGTTTTGCCGATGACTACCAGCTTGCCCGCTGAACGTTGCACGGCTTTCGCATCGGAAATGCTCAGGTTGATCGGCTCGCCAACTTCAGAACGATCCTGGATAATGGCGCCGCTCGGCGATGCAAAGTCATAGAGAATCTGAAGGCCTGATGTGACTCGTGAGCTGCGGGACACGTCGCCAGAGTTCTGGCCTTTGGCGCCGCCGAGGCACGCTAAAATCACGATGCCGAGTGCTGGACCACGAGTACAAAAAGTACGGAAGTGCAAGGTGCGGCTGCGAGCGGGTCTCATGAACTATCCCTCAGAAACGATGACCGACATGGTGACCGGTAACTGAGGAGACAGTTTAGCAGGATCCGAAGGCAAATGCGGAAGTCACCGCTACCCTGGCCACGGTCGATCGTTACGAACGTACTTTTCTCCATTAAAGCTGGAGAAGAAGTCGGTGACGAGCGGGTGGTGAATTTCTGCAAGCTCGGTGTCGAGCATCAGGTTCTGTCCCGCAGCGTAGGTAATGCTCGGCGATCCGTGCACGAGCACGTGGTGCCAGGGTTGATCGCGATCGGGCTGAGTCTGGTTTTTCTTGTACCATGCTTCGTCCGCGCGACAGTCATCGTCGACGGCAACAACGACTCCGCGGTAACCGTAACGGCGATGCTGAACCAGCGATCCGACTTCGAAATGCTGGCTCTCGCAAGAATTATTCAGAGCAATCATTCAATTTCCCGCTTTTGCTGATTACTACTCGCCCATTGGATCCGCGACTGCTTGACCGAGGAGGTCGGCAAGGTATCTGGAAGACGAGACTCGATCCACTTCTGCCTTTGCTTTTTCGAGTCGAGCTGCGATATCGAGCTGCGATGCGTCGCGTTGGAACTCGGGCTGCTCTACGAAATCGGACAGCGTTTTTACGTGCCGAGTCCAGAGGGCCACGTCGCGTCGCTGTTGAGTTTCCAGCCGTGCTTTGTACCAGTCTGAAGCAAGCAGAGATTCCTGCGTAAACAGCGATCGAATTTCTGAAGCATCCAGACCGTGACCTTCAAACTCTCCGTGCACCATGATGTGTAGCAGAGCTCTCAATGGCGGGCATGCCTGGTCGATCGAGCCGTCTTCAAAGTACGCTTTGGCGACTCGTTCGTGAGCTTCCGTGACGTATTTGACACCGTCGGCGAATGCGTCCAGATCCTGTGACTCTGGTTTGAGGATCGCTTCGTCGAACACTTTGTCCGGGTTGTCGAAAACCCGACCAGCGTAGTGACGGATGAACCGCGAGGTAATGCGGTACCCCAAACGACTGGCGGGGATCGTTTCGCCGTTGTGTTCGAAGTCTTCTATCCGCTCCATTAGATCGTTCTCGATCATGTGCTCCGGTCGTCGTTCTTCCGGGCTGAGCCGACACCAGATCTCCGGGATGAGCAGACTGATGTCGTGATCAACCTGGATGTTCGGTCCAATGTGACCGGCAGGCGTTGAAAAACCCGCCAATTCGGTCAGCAGATAACTCACCAGAGCGTTGTTGAGATCGGTAATCGGCAGCACCGCGTTGAACGGTCCTTTGGTGAGTGCTCCTTCGCTGCCGGCTCCGGTCGTCGATGGACTCTTGCCCGTAAGCGAGCAGACAAAATCCATGAACAGCTCGGGCAGTTCCTGGTAATGGATGGGGTTGTAAACGGCGAGTGGACGAATGCCCTTTGCATAATCCGGCGGATTGTTCCGCCGACCAAACAGGACGGCGTGGACGGGGATGTGAACCGGTTCGTCGTACGGGACAGCTCGGTAAAGTCGCACGCCCATTTCGGCAACATGATTGGGCATCGCGTCAATCATGTCCGGACGGTTTTGCAGGTATCGCGGATTCTTACTCGGCTTGCCGTCGATCATTCGCGGAGTGGCGGAGCAAACGACGTAGCCGTGTTCAGAGTCATGCATGTCGAGCATCAATTGCTGCATGGGCTCGGTGAATTTGCTCAGGTCGACAGCATGGTCGCAGATTTCGTTAACCTGTTCCTGAGAAAGTGGTTCGAAATTGACGATAAAATTATCGTCGCGAGCAAGATCTGATTCGCATTGTTTATCGAGTCCTCGATGAACAGCATCGTCCGGTCGCTGAAAGAGTCGGAACTCGCAGTTCTTCACAAACTTATAACTGTGAGACGCGGCCGTGACCTGACCGATGCGTTCCAGTTTTCGGCCAGGAACCACAACCGAGACGCTGATGTCGTCTTCCGTTTGGATTTTCTCAGCGGCTGCGAAATCCTGACGAAGTTTGTAGGTCCGCCAACTGTTCTCGCCGACAAATCCGACTCGAAGATAGTCGCCGACCAGCTTGCGTCCGTTGTACTTTAACTCGTGCCCCGGTGAGCCGTTCACTATGTCGACGGCAAAGTTGTCTCGCCAGTTTTCGTCAGCGTCTCCGCGATGAAAACGTTTGATGATGAAAACAAGGGCGTAGATGGAGCCGGGGATTGATCTCAGCCAGTCATTGTACTCACCAGTGTAATCGACCGACGGAGTCAGCAGCTTGATCACGCTTCCCAGCGAGCGATTGGCTCCGAGAACTTTCCGGCTTGGCTCGTTTGCATAGTCCGGTTTGACTGAACCATCTGGTTTCCAGCGGTCAGAGTAGTTCCGGTCGAAAATTTCCTGGACTAGATCAAGGTCCTTCTCAACGTCAGCAACGAAAATCGGACCATAAAGAACGTAGTCAATGACCGACTTACTGATTTCCGACTTTCCGCCACCGCTGACGGTGCAGGGTTTGTGACAGAAAACTCCTTCGAACAACGTACCGATCAGCCGCCATGTGGGAGCTGCCGGATGCTTTTTCATCCGGAAGCGATAGCCCGACGGCAGCATGTAGACTTCGTCTGGCTGCAGCGGCAGCGTTTGATCACCAGCTTCGTTTGACCACGTGATATTCTGCTGGCGAACGGATGCCTTTGAGTTTTCCGGGACATAAACGATGTTCGGAAACTTTCGATCCCTGGCGAAACCTGAAGGATCAACATCGATCAACTGATCACCGTAGTCGCTGACAAGGTCTGCGAAGGTACGGTCGTTGTAGCGTCGCTTCTTTGCGTTGAACTCGTCGCCCAGATTCACGCTGGCAAACGCGATCGCCCCACCCGCATGTTCTTCTTCGACACCGCCAAACAGGTTGGCTGCATAGCTGATCTGAGTTTTGACTTCTTTCTTGCAGTAGCCGAAGTAGTTGTCAGCAATCAGCGTAACGATAACTCCTTCGTCTGTTCGACATGTCAATTTGAACGGCGTTCCGTCGTTGTAACATTCGTCTTCCGACTTCCAGCACATGCCGTCTTCACGCTGCCGTTTAGTCGCATCATCGTAGTGAGGAAGCCCGACGGCCTTCTTCTTCAGACTCGACAGATGAGGAGCAAGAATCACGCAACCGGTGTGTCCGGTCCACTGTTCGACATCCAGCCCGGCATCGTTCTTTGGAAGGAACGGATCGCCAGCGTTTCCAAAGATTGATTCCACAAAATCTAAATTGCTGACCAGCGAACCTGGAGCAAAGAAGCGGATTTCCATTCGCTTTTCCGAGCACACACCTTGTACTTCGGGACAAACCAGAGGTCGCAGGAGCAGCGAAACAAATGCCTTTGCCGACTGCGGGCAGGTTGCCGTGAAGGGAAGTTCAAGAGAATCATCCGGTGCATCAAAAGACGCATTGAACAGAGCCGCGAAAGTGGCCTTCGGAACCGCTCGTTTGTCACGAGGAACCGGCAGTCCGCCGGCAGTGACGTGGAATGTTCCGCTGGTTGTTCGACGATCGTGTCGCGGGTTGTGCAGAACGCCGTTCTTAACCCGGTAGGAAGAGACGAGAGCGTTTTCATACTTCGCCCGGTCAATCGGCAACGACAGTTCGCGAGCTATTCCGTGCCGATCGAGAATGACAGTCGAATCCGGCAGACGCAGCGGTTCGACAAGGTTGGGTTCGGTGAAGTGACTGTCCAGAAACGCTTCGATGCGCGCGTCGACGGGCGAACGGACTTCGTCCAGACGTTTGAGTCGCTGGTGGTACGAGCCGAGCAGGCGTTCTGCATCGATCGACTGCTTGGCCGTGAGCGGAGTTTCTGGATGAGGCAGGCCCATCGCGATCAGCTTCAGAACAATATATCGAATGGCTCGTTCACGTTCAGTTTCGCGGTTGTTGCCCGCACCTTCGGCACTGATGCCCAACGACTCGACGAAGTCCATGGGGATTCTTTCCGTTGATTGTCTCGAATGATTATTTGAGCTTACGCTGTCCGAGGCGGCTGTACTGCTGGAGTGCGATGGCCGTTCGGAAACGAAACGGAACCGTTCAGCCTGTGAGGAGTCGCACCATTGCCAGCGTAATTACCGCGGATAGATGGATTCTCAACTGAACCCTGTTTCGTTCTGACTCGAGCCCCGCGAAGCGAGTGCCAATTAAGCCAGGGAACCGGGAATTGATGTGGTCCCATAATGGGAAGAGCTCTTTGCCGCCAGTTCGCAGTTCAGGAATGCCGGATCTCCGGGTGAACCGACTTCTTCGCTGAGTGGTGACTCTTAGCGTCAGGCAGTATAGCGGATCATGAGCCCGGTGTCGCACGCTTCGACGACTCAATAAATTGTGCAACTCGCTGAATATCATCAGGTGTGTCCAAATCAAACAGAATCGACTCTGAACCGACCGGCACTTGCCGGATGCTGATCCCAGTTGCCGTTCGCAGCCAGTTGAGTCCCTGATCGTCTGGAATTTCCTGGATTCGTTCGGTAATCCCCCATCTTAAGAAAGCGGGATGTCCGTTTTTACCGCCGTACTGAGGGATCAGAATGTCGTCGGCCGTTGCTTCCCAGGCAGCAACCAGTTCAGCAAGAGTACTCGGATCGAGCACCGGGTAGTCGGCCGGAATCAGCATCCAACCGTCACTGGTCTGGGGAGCGTACCGCCCGCGGAGAGCTTCGACTGCGTGTTCGACGCTGCGACGCATGTCGGGCGGATCGACGTCTGGCTGCACGGTGTGGACGTTGGGCAGGCCCAAAGCCTTGATCACGTTTGTCAATTCTTCATCGCCACGACGAAAAACGACGACGGTCTCATCGACACTCAGAAGTGACAACGTGGTCAGCAATCGTTCGATGACGGTCTTTCCACCGAGGTCCATCACGAGTTTCGGCTGTCCCATCCTTCGACTGAGTCCGGCGGCCGGTACGATCGCAAAAAGCGACATGGCGGTTACTCTTTCGGTCTCTGATCTGAATTCTTTAATGTGTCGACTCGACAAGTGACAGCAGAACTTGAAAGGTATCCAATGACAATGCAACGACGACGATTTCTTACAACTGCCACCGGTGCGGCTGCCGGATTGTTTTGCGGAGCGAGTGACATTGCTCGTCTGTCTGCCAACGACTCGAAGAGTAAACCGTCGAACATGCGGTTGGGACTGGTCACTTACAACTGGGGCAAAGACTGGGATGTTCCAACACTGATCAAAAACTGCGAAGAAACGGGATTTCAGGGCGTCGAACTCCGCAGTACGCACAAACACGGAGTCGAGATCACCATCGATGCGAATCGGCGAAAAGAAGTCGCTCGCCAGTTTGCAGATTCGAAAGTCGAACTGGTCGGGCTCGGCAGCGCCTGTGAATACCACTCTTCCGACCAGGCAGTCGTAAGAAAAAACATCGAAGAGACAAAGGCGTTTGTGAAGCTTTGCAAAGATGTCGGCGGCACTGGAGTCAAAGTTCGACCGAACGGAATTCCCAAAGAAGTGCCAGTCGAAAAGACGCTAGAGCAGATCGGCAAGTCTCTCAAAGAAGTCGCAACATTTGGAGCCGACCACGGGGTCGCCATCCGAGTCGAAGTTCACGGTCGCAATGGATCAGCCGAACTGCCGAACATTCACCGCATGATGGAAGTCGCCGATCATCCCAACGCCGTCGTCTGCTGGAACTGCAACCCGACAGATTCCATCGGCCAGGGCCTGCAGCACAACTTCGAACTGGTCAAAGAAAAGATCGGCATCATCCACATCCACGACCTCCGCTCGAACGGTTACCCGTGGAAAGAAATCTTCAACCTGCTGAAGAAAGCCGACTTCTCCGGCTGGACCCTGCTTGAAGAAGGAAAAGTACCGACCAACATCGTCGCCGCCATGCACGAAAACCGAGCGGTTTGGCAGCGACTCGCGAAATAGAAAAATGGGCATCCACCCTACAATACGGTGTGAAGCATCGTTTATATCGGTGGGCAATTCGCGCGACGGTTGAGGCTTCCAAAGCAATCATGGAAAAGTGATCTATGAAACTTGCCACCGTCCTCACGCCTGACTCATACGAAAACCTGCAACTTGCTGTTCAGTGCGGCGTGACCGATTTTGTCACCCGCCACTACGGACCGGATCCCGCACCGTTGATTGCTGTCAAGCAGCGAGTCGAATCGTTCGGACTGACGTTGTCGGTAATCGAAGGCTATCTTCCGATCGAGAAGATCAAGACTGGCACGGATCATGACGGAGCGGAACTCGCTGAACTGAAAGACCTGATCCGTCTGATGGGTGACCTTGGAATTCCCATCCTGTGCTACAACTTTATGGCAGGTACCGATTGGGTCCGTACGAAGCTCGACGTTCCAGAACGAGGCGGTGCCAGGGTGACGCAGTTCGATCTGGCAACGGTCGAGCAGGCCGTATTGCTCGGTCACGACGGAGCGGGAACTCAAGAGTCAGCAAATGACAACAATGCGAGCAGCCTGACTCACAAAATGCTGTGGGAAAATCTCGGACGATTGCTCAATGAAATCTTACCGATCGCAGAGCAATCGGGAGTTCTGCTTTCCATGCACCCGGACGACCCGCCTCTTCACGAACTGCTTGGGCGTCCACGAATCATGAACAGCGTCGAAAACTTCGAACGTCTGCTGGAACTTGTACCAAGTCCAAACAACGGTATCTGTTTCTGCCAGGGAACCTTTGCCGAAATGGGAGCGGACATCCCTGACGCCATCCGTCGCCTGGGCAGTCACATCAACTACGTACATTTCCGAGACGTTACCGGGACCGCTGAATCTTTCACGGAAACATTCCACGACAACGGCAAAACGGACATGCCCGCCGCCGTTCGAGCCTACCGGGAAGTCGGCTTTGCCGGTCCCATTCGCCCCGACCATGTCCCGCAACTCGTCGGCGAAGACGATGGCGAACCCGGATACACAATGCTCGGCCGCCTCTACGCCTATGGCTACATGAAGGGCCTTTTTCAGGCCACGGAGACGGTCAAGTAAAGCGACGTCACGGCAACATCAACGGGACAACCCACTTGCCGACGCTAAGCGTTTCTCCTTTTTCGCAGTCTTTCTGATAGAGCGTGCAGAAGTTGGCGGTAGACACCGGGTGGAAGAGTCTGACTTCTGGTGCGTGGACCTTTTTGAAGCCATGCTCTGTCAGTTCGTTGCTGCAGGAATCTCTGTTGCGGTCTGGTGTTGGAGTGAGGAACCAAACGGTGCCGCCACGGTCGCAGGTCAGCGTCTTACGGCCGTCGATTGGGATTCGCAGGAAGCTGACGCCATCCAGCGCCGCCAGATTCTCACTGGCAGTGTAAGTGCGGTCGGTGAAGAGCGTTACTCCTATGGTGAAGCGTTCGGCTTTGAAGTTGGCAGTGCTCAGCGATCCGGGATTCTTCCGGCGAATGTCTTCACCGTCGGCGTTGTTGCGAACGGGGGTGGATTTCCTCTTCTGGCCGCCGGATGCTTGACTGACAAGCTGTTGCAGCCGCGCCGCGTTGCTCGACGCTCGGCCTGCAGTGACATCATCCTCACGGAACGATGCCATCAGGATGTGTCGAGAACCTGTTCGGGCGAAATCGTAGATAATTCGAATCAAACCGTCAGCAGTCTGCTGACCGTCCGGGTACGAGACACCGACGCGATCATCGAGTAGCAGACCTCCCGTCCACGACTTTCCATCATCTTTCGACACAAACGCCGTCAGATGCGATCGGCCGATTCGTTTGTCGATCGTGCCGTGCTTCACGAGGAGCAGGTTACCGGAGTTGAGTCGCCGCACAAAGAAACGAGCACTGGGATGTGCAATCCTGGACGGTCTCAGATCAGGCCAGGTCTTCCCTCGGTCGGTCGAAACGCTCTCGCCGATTCCGTACTTCGTTCGGGCAAGAAGCCAGAGCGAGCCGTCTTTACGTTCGATGATCATGTGCTCGTCAAAGGCGCGGACGTCCTTCGGTACGTTGCAGGCTCCGCGCGGCGACCAGCTTCGGCCGAGATTCGTTGACACGATCAGTCGCGCACTGAAATCGGTCGCACGCCAGGTCGACGCCGGCAGCACCCACTCGCCCGTGCTGAGAACAAGCGGTTTGCACATCATTATTCCGTCAGTCAGCCGCCGCGACTGACTCCATCGAGGCCGTTCGTCGTCCGGATTATCGGTATGCACGCACCAGACGCCGGCAACCGAGCCGTCATGCCCGGCGGCCTGAGCCCAGAAAACAAACAGGCGTCCGGTTGGAGCTACCCAGAGTTCCGGATCGAACGCGCGCACCGGACCGGGTCCGTCGGGATCGATCACCAGCACTTCACGCCAGGTCTGGCCCTTGTCGCCACTGGTCGAAACGGCGACGTAGTTATTGTGATCTTCGCCCGGAGTGATGCCCGCATACCAGTTCGCCCACAGCCGACCTCCAGGTGCAACCGCCATGCTGGGAATCCCCTGAAACGCTCGATTTGTCGCGGCGTGATCTGGCAACTTTGGTGCGCCCACATACGCAGGCGAGACCAGAAACGGATCGGCCAGTTTCAGACTCGACAAAGTGGCCTTGAGCTTGCCTGTTTCCGCCGGGTTCTCAGGAAGTGGCTTGTCGTGAAACGCGGGCAGCAGGTGTTCCCAGACCAGATCGAGTTGCTGCTGCATGTTCCGAGTCTTCGCGGTGATTGCAATGACGGCATCCTGCTCCGGCAGCACGATGCAGAACTGGCCATCTTTTCCGTCGCCTCGGTAAGCACCGTGTCGGCACTGCCAGAACTGAAAGCCATAGCCTTGTCGCCAGTCGGGATTGCGGGCACTGGGCGTCTTATCGTTGTCCACCTGTTTGCTCGTAGCCTGAGCAATCCAGTCTGCTGGAATTATTTGCTTGCCGTTCCACTTTCCCTTCTGCAGATAAAGCTGCCCGAACTTCGCAATGTCTTCCGTTCGGACGTACAGACCGTAGCCGCCGATGGAGATGCCCTGCGGACTGGTTTCCCACGTTGGCTTCACAATGCCGAGTGGATCGAACAGCCGAGGTTGCAGGTAGTCAACCACTGTTTGGCCGGTGACCTTTTGCACGATCGCCGACTGCATGTACGTTGCCGGAGTGTTGTAACGAAACGTCGAGCCCGGCTTGTGCGGTACTGGCTGCGTTAAAAACTGCCGCGTCCACACTCCGTCTTCAGTCAGGGCAGGCTGCTTTTCGTGACCGGTCGACATGGTTAACAGATCGCGGACACGCATTGCCTTAAGATTTTCAGACGGCTCCGGCGGCGTATCTTCCGGGAAAAAACTCAGCACCTTGTCGTCGATGTCCAACTTTCCTTCCGAAGCCACAAGCCCAACGGCGGTCGATGTGAAGCTCTTACTGAGCGACCAGAGAATGTGCGGTTTCTCAGCGGATTCCGGAGCCCACCAGCCTTCCGCAACAACCTGACCATGCCGCAGCAGCATGAAGCTGTGCATGTCGTATACGTTCTGGTTGGCTGCTTCCACAAACGCTCGTACGTGAACCGAGGACACACCCTGTGACTCAGGTGAGCTTCGTTGAAGCGGAACGGACTCCGCCTGTAGACGGACAGTGACCAACAGCAGTAACGGCATCAATGTGAATATGGAAGTCCGATTCATGGTGTCAGTTCTGTTCTGAGTTGTGAAAAACGATCGCTCAATCCGGCCATTTCCGACAACAATAACCGCGACCAGACGGACGGGCGACGCACCGACGCATTATCCGTGTTGACTACACTTAGACCTGAGAGAAGATCGGCGTGATTTAATCTGCCCTGCCTGGACCCGTACGATCCTGCGAGAACTTTCACCGTGTTGACAGACTGTCCAATCGGACGATAGTAAATGTGCTGACAAGGGCTCATCCCGTGACCAATCCACTCGAATGCTGGGTTTGAAGGCATTTTCTGATGTTGAGTTTCACAGACAAACATCCCTTTCAACATTGTGATGGCCTTTCGCGGAGGTCCTTTCTGCAGGTCGGTGGCCTGGCAATGGGGGGCTTATCGCTGCCGCAGTTGTTGCAGGCTGAAGCTGATTCCGCAAAACAGAACTCGCACAAGTCCGTGATCATGGTCTACCTGACCGGCGGGCCGCCTCACCAGGATATGGTGGACTTGAAGCCGGATGCGCCGACCGATATCCGTGGTGAATTCAAGCCGATCGCTACGAATCTTCCCGGTGTGCAGATCAGCGAGCACATGCCGAGACTCGCTCAACGGATGGACAAGCTCGTCACTATCAGATCGCTGGTTGGTTCCGACGGGCGGCATTCCTCGTTCCAGTGTGTGACCGGTCGCCAATTCGCAAACCAGCCACAGGGAAGCTGGCCGTGTTTTGAAGCTATCGTGTCAAAACTCAATGGACCAGCACATCCATCGGTCCCGGCGGGCATCAATCTCTTCATGAAGATGGAGCACCTCCCGTACAACCATCCAGGTGCTGGTTTTCTGGGAGCGGCTCACAGCCCATTTCAGCCTCAAGGCGATTCGAAGTCGAGCATGACGCTGAACGAGATCACCGTCGACCGCCTCGGCCAACGGCGAGACCTGCTTTCCGGCTTCGATCAATTCCGCCGCGACGTCGATCGTCAACGCGATTCCGTGTCGCTTGATCCGTTTACCGAGCAGGCGCTGAACGTCCTGACTTCCAGTCGGCTGGCGGATGCTCTGGATCTCAAGAAGGAAGATCCAGAAGTGGTCGCGAGTTACGGCAAAGACGATCCAACGGCACTCTCTTACGGAGCCAAAGGCTACCAGGCGATCATGTCGAAATTTCTACTGGCTCGACGCCTTGTTCAAGCAGGAGCCCGTTGCGTCACCACAACGTTTGCCGACTTTGACTGGCATGGTGCAAACTTCTCGCGAGGCCGCAAAGTTCTGCCACTGCTGGATCAGGGCCTGGCGGCCCTGATCGACGACCTCTACCGGCATGGTTTGCAGGACGACGTGACCGTAGTTGTCTGGGGAGAATTCGGACGAACTCCGAAGATCAACGACAAAGCCGGGCGAGACCACTGGTCACGCAACACGTTCGCCTGGCTGGCTGGCGGTGGTATGCCGGTCGGGCAGGTCATCGGCAAGACGAACCGTTACGCCGAAGAACCAATCGATCGCCCCGTCCACTTCCAGGAAGTATTCGCCACTCTGTATCAAAACCTTGGCATCGACATCGACCATGCCACCGTCACGGATCTTAACGGCCGCCCGCACTATCTGCTCAATCAAGAGCATCGCCCAATACCCGAACTGGTGTGACTTTAGTGCCGGCTTAACTCCAGGCAACTGTTCACGAAGAGCTGGCAATGGCTGACCCGATGCGCAAACGACTCTCGCGTAGAAAATGCCTGAAATACGCTGTCGCTTCTGCGAGCGCTGCGATGTCGACTAACTCGTTGTCGACATTTGCTCTGGAGCAGTCGGCGTCCACGCAGGCTGTCACACAAAAGTCTGTCGCTGCTGTCGTCACGGTTTACAGTCCGGGTTCACACGCCGATGTGATCATCGGAAAGATCCTCGAAGGCTGGGAACAGGACGGAGGCGCGGGACCTGCTTTGAAGCTGGCATCGTTGTACGTCGAACAGTTTCCCGACGACGATCTTTCCCGCTCTCTGGCGAAAAAACACAACGTTCCAATGTTCGATACGATCAAACAGGCAGTCTCGGTCGGCGGAAACAGTATTCCGGTCGACGGCGTGATCAGTATCGCCGAACACGGTGATTATCCGTGGAACGACCTTGGCCAGCATCTTTATCCTCGCCGGCGATTCTTCGAAGAAATAACTGATACTTTTCGGAAACACGACCGTGTCGTGCCTGTGTTTAGCGACAAGCATCCGGGGCCTGTGTGGGAAGATGCGAAGTGGATGTACGATCGGTCTCGCGAGATGAACGTGCCGTTCATGGCTGGGTCGTCACTCCCGGTCAGCTTTCGCAAGCCTTCGATCAGCGTGCCCATGAGCTGTGAAATCGAAGCCGCCGTCGGCATCGGCTACGACGGGCTCGACATTTATGGCAGCCACGCCCTGGACAGTTACCAATGCATTATTGAACGCAGAAACGGAGCGAAAACGGCTGTGAAGTCGGTGCAGTTTCTCGAAGGCGATGCCGTCGGGAAAGTTCTTGCTGACGGACTCGTGTCGCGTTCGTTGTTTGACGCCGCGATGTCTGTCGTCCCTCAGGCAAAGGGAAATGTCTCGAATCTGCAGGCACCCAGTGAAGGGCTCATCCTGTTCCAATGCGAGGACGGCTTTCGCGGAGCTCAGTTCATGCTGCAGTCAGTTAACCGCACCGCCGTAGCCGTAAAGCTCAAAGGACAAAAGAAACCAGTGGCCACGCAGTTCGAAGAACGCACCGAGCCCCGGCATCCACACTTTGCGTACCTGCTGAAAGGCATCGAGCAGATGGTGCACACGGGGCGACCGGCGTACCCCGCCGAGCGAGCGGTCCTGACCAGCGGAATTCTTGACCGCGCTATCCAATCGCGAGCCCTGGGAGGAAGGAAACTGGAAACTCCCGAACTGGCAATTCTATATCAACCAGTCGACTACCCTCACGCCCCGCAGCCCGACTTGAGGACTCACCCGGCTGGATAGTTCGACAGCCGAACCTGCCGACGCAGCATCAATTCTCCAGCCACGACGCGCGACCGCCTCTACACGTACGGCTACATCAAAGGCCTGCCTCAGACCACGGAACTGGTCGAAAAATCGCAGGGACGGTTCCCGCCAGCTGTTCAGTTCGAATTACGCAGGACAAGCCGGCCGGCAGGAACTGACGCCCCCTCGCTTTCCGCCACATTGTGGCCGTTTAGAAAAGGGGCCTGTGGCTGCATGAGTGGCTGTGGCAGGACAGCATGCCCTCGCAACAATTTGTCATCGATTATCCCGGTCGCCATTCGGTTTCTACACCCTGACTGCGGATAAATGATTGAAAGCTTTTCAATCGTTTTTCTGTGTTTCTGATGGCACGCGGAGTCAGATTCTCGGTCATGGCAAAGCTGGCGAGACATCCGGCAGCCTCGCCGATGCCCCACTCGACCGGGTGCAGGCGGTAACAGCCGCTGGTGATGTGTGTTGTTCCAATGTTCTTGCATGCTGGAATTAGATTTGAGACCCGCACCGGCAACAACGCACCAAGTGGAACCTGGAACGGCAGCGACGCGAAGTCGATGTAGTTGTCACCTGCCGAACTTGGATGCAGATCGATCCCATAGCTTCCAACGCCGACCGAATCGGCAAACTCAGCGGCTCGAACTGTTGATGGTTCCTCGCCCGTCACCATCGCTCTGTTGTCGCGTCCCACGTGCTCTTCAAGAACGGTGACCTCTGCGCGGATTCTTCGCGACTCGCGGACATACGGGTATTTTGCCAGACCATCTTCCGTGCCCATAATGTCTGGTCGAAGTCGCAGCCCGGGGAATCCCGTTCCCCCGTCAGATCTCGGAGCTTCTGTTTGAAGCCAGTAGAGCAACGACAGACTCAACTGTTTAGCACGTCCTATATGCTGGCGTGATTCGTCGTCGGAAACACCAATCAGGTTGCCAAGCACGTAATCGTTCTGCGGCCAGTTAATCAGACTGATATCGCCTGGAAAAGCCTTTGGTTCGAATTGGGCGGCATCGATCATTCGCCGATACGTCCACAAGTTTAAAGCACCATTCAAGGTCCGTCCTCCGGTCGGACTGAAGCCAAGTCGCTTTGGCTGACCGGACCTTGGATGGGTGTACGTGAAGTCGAGCAACCGTCCGGGCCACGCGGGCGTCATTTCTGGCACAAAGTCACGCCAGAATGAGTAGCTAACCGGCTTGTCGATCGTGTGGTCTTCTCCCGCAAGGTGGTCCACAGCAAAGCACATCGTGAAAGCCTGCTGGTTATCCTGATCCGCATTCCTGGCGGCATGGAGTTCGAACGTTTCGGACTTTGCCTCGGCTCCAGTGACGAACTCTGTCTCGGTCAGCGGAAGCAAATCTCCCAATTCTGTTGCGTCGACAAAATACTTTCCGACCAGCACGCGGTCTCGCCCGGACTGAACGGACTGAACCTGGACGGCGAGAATCCGGTCATTCGCAACGTCGGCTGCAATCGCTCGATGCTCGGTCAGTACCAGAAGTTGTCCGGATGCTCGATACGGCGCGAGCCAGGCTTCCAGCACGGCCAGCGCCACGCGCGGCTCCTGACACAATCGAGAAACATTCCCGTTGCCTGGATTCAATTCTCGTTTCGACCGAGCCGATTCCAGCAGCGGATAATTCTTTCGGTAGTAATCACGAATACGACTGCGCAGTTTTCTATAAGAGCTGTTTGCACCAGATGACTCAATCCATCGATGTTCGTCAGGTGGGACGCCTTGCGACGTTAGTTGCCCACCAATCCAATCGGTCTCTTCCGTCATAACGACGTGCTGACCATTTCGCAGCGCCGCAATCGCCGCCGCGCAGCCCCCAAGACCACCGCCAATGATGACAAGGTCCGCTGATACCTCTCGGCCAAACGATCTTTCCGTCTTGCGAATCGCATTCTGGGCACTGGAAAACGTTGGTCGTCCCGAAACAGACAGACCAGCTATCCCGGCTGCGAATACACAGAAATCCCGTCGATCCAGCTTCATGTCAATTCTCCGGAAACGCTCCAGATCAGGTTATCATCAATCGTTTTCATTCTCGGTACTCAACCTTCCGTTGCGCCCTTCGTTACGCCACCAGCGAAGTTCGTTACTGCCGTGTTCGGCACACGCCGCGATGTCCGGCCGACCATCACCGTTCAGATCGGCGATGATGATGTGGTTTGCGCTTCGCCAGTTATTTTTCAGCATGTGCCTGGTCCACGCTTGGCGTGGATCACCGTGATTCTCGAACCACGCAACGCGACCGGGGTTTCTCCAGGATGTGGCCGCAACGTCGATGTCTCCGTCACCGTCCAGGTCGGCGGCCGTCGCCTCAAAGGCATCGTCGAATCGGGGTCCAATGACGTGTTTCATCCAGAGTCCGTCTTTCGGATTTCCCGAATTTTCGTACCAGACAATCTGATTTTCATCACGGTGGAGCGACGCAGCGTCGTCACCGGATCCGGGTCGGTAATAAAATCCCAATGCCATCACGACGTCCAGGTCACCGTCACCGTCCATGTCGACTGGGCTGCCGTGTGCCGGACATTTAGACGAGTCGTCAATGAGGTGTTTCATCCACGCGATCGATTCGCCCGATGGAGTGTTCTCGTACCAGATGACGTGATTGGCTTTCCGTCCTGTCCCCAGCAGGTCCACATCGCCGTCACCATCGAAGTCGGCAGCACGCATGGTTCGCGTTTCGGCGACGTCCTCTTCGATGGTGTGTTTTACCCACTCGCCAGCAGCTGGAGTCCCGTCATTCTCGAACCACGCGAACTGGTTTCCCAGCAACCAGCTAGATGCCGCCACATCGAGATCTCCGTCCTGATCGAAGTCGGCCAGCGCGACGTCGTATGCACCGGGCAGATCCGTTGTGATAACGTGTCGTCGCCAGAGTTCCCCGCTGGTCGGCTTTCCTTCGTTCTCAAACCACAGCAAGTCCCCTCTGAGGTTTTTGACGATGACGACATCGAAATCGCCATCCCCGTCGACGTCACCAATCATATGCCGTTCCAGTCGCTCGGGGTCGTCCTGCTGAATGACGTGCTTTACGAACTTTCCGTCACTGTCGTTTTCAAAGAGGTACAGTCGGTTGTGCGGCGTATAGTCGGCGCTGGTCAGGTCAAGATCTCCGTCCCGGTCGATGTCGGACGCTCCGATTCCGTACGCATAGGCATAGTTGTCGGCGATCAGGTGTTCGGAAAACTGAATCGCGGTTGCTGGCTTTGCAGCGTCAAACACGTGGGCCAATGCTGCGGCCAGATCAAGTCGCTGGAAACTCTGTTTCGTCGCCGGGTCGTAAACCTTGACGCCGGTCTTCTGCATGATCGTCATAATGGCAGCGGGAATGTTGGAGCCGTCCTGTTTCCAGTCGTAACTGGTTTCCTCAATGGCTTCCCTGATCACCATCGCCGAACCACAGGCGATCGCGTTTGACGAAGAAGTCGCAGCAGCCGGTACAACCAGTTCTACTTTGTCGTGGCGATCCAGGTATACTTGGTCCTTCCCCGGTCGGACAGCGCCGACTGCAAAACAGTCGGGTTGACAGGCAGGCCATGATATGCCTTCGGTGAAATTGTGATTGCCCGCCGGAGCGCTGACCCAGATGCCGAGTTCCCTGAGTTTTGTCAGCCGGGCGTCAATCGCTGTGGACACCGAACTTCCGTGAGCTTTATCGTCGACTGGGGCCAGATTCACCGTCGTGATCCGATGTTCCTGATGGTGATCGATGATCCATTGCAGCGCAGCGGCTACGGTGGCACCGTCGCTGATTTTGCAGTGGCAGCACTCCAGGGCTCGAATCACGGCGACCTGGTTGTTGTAGGCGACTCCCCACTTGCCACCATAGTTGAGTGACGACGGAATACCGATCGTCGAACCGTGATATCCTCGGCCTTCATGTTTCGGATCGTCGTCGCCATCGACGCTGTCGTAAGTGACAAGCACCTTGGGCTGGTCTCCGTCAGACTTCGACCACTCCGGCTTCGAAAGCGTGCACCCATCATCAACTAACGCGAGTGTCTGCCCCTTACCGAACGTCAGCTTGTGCTTGTACTGACCCCAGGCTTTGACGACGCCAGCGTGTTTAAAACCCGCTGGCTGCGCGGGTTCACCAGCGATGCTGACAGACGTATCTCCGGCAGCCGCCAGAAACGACAGACACGCCACGACAACGATTCGCTGTCTTTGACCGGAAGGGCTTCGACGTGACATAGTGAAATACCTAAGATCGGACAGAACGGGAAACCCAATCAGCTTCACAACGAGTGTCAGGTTTTCTTCAGGTCGTTGTCACGCAAGGTAGCGAGTTTGTCGGCAAGCTTCAGCCTGAACGCGGCAAGTGAGCCTGCGGCACGGTCTGCCACAGGGTGGCTCAGACAATCTCTTTTAGATTACCTTGGTGCCAACGGAACAAGCGGCCACCAGCATCAATTGCCTCAGCCAGGATGCAGTGGAATTGTGCAAACGAGAACATAGGGTGTCATGACGGTTCTGACTGGTAAGTCGATGCGTTACTGATCGTGATTAGTTTCTGCCAAGGTCGTTGTTACGGACGGTTGCCAGTTTTGCAGCGAGCTTTGCTTTGAAGCGATCGACGAGGGGTTTGTGCTCGGATTGCGCGGCGAGGTTTGTGTATTGCTGCGGATCTTGCTGTGTGTCGAAGAGTTCGATTCCGGCGGAAGCGTCTTCCTTGTACTGGATGTAGGCGTAGCGGTTCTCGCGGAGCAGGAATCCTTTGCGGGCAGGAGCCACGCTGAAGGCGGTGTCTCGGACTTGGGCGGTGGGGTCGTCAAGCATCGCTGAAATGTCTTTGCCCTGCAGCCGTTCGGGAACTTCCAGACCGCAGAGCCTGGAAATCGTCGGATACAGATCGAGCAACTCGGTGAGGGAATTACAGACGGCTGCTTGCTTGCCCGGCACGCTGATGATCAGCGGGACGCCGGATGATTCATCCCGCAGGCTGACCTTGGCCCAGAAGTCGTGCTCACCCAGGTGATAGCCGTGATCGCTGGTGAAGATGACGATCGTTTTGTCGTCGAGGCCGGCTTTGTTCAGAGCGTTCAACACTTTGCCGACCTGAGCGTCCATGAAGGCCACCGAAGCGTAATAGCCACCGACGGCTTTCTTCTGCCGACGGATGTCCATCTTCATATTCACACTGGTCTTATAATTGATGCCGGATTTGGGAATATCGTCCCAGTCGCCATCGACCTTTTCAGGCAGCAGCATTTTGTTGTACGGCTTGAACGGCGGGTAATAGCTGCGTGGAGCAACAAATGGTACATGCGGCCTCACGAAACCAACGCCCAGCCAGAAGGGTTCGTCTTTGTGTTTGTCGATCAACTCGACAGCCTTCGCGGCGGTCTTTCCGTCCGAGTGAACCATGTCATCGCCATCAGCCTCGACCACTACAAACGTGTTGCCGCCAACGGCCGGCTTCTTCCCGTCGGGATTATTTTCCAGTGTTTCACCGTCACCGGGAGCTTTCCATTCAGGGCCGCCGCTGTTGAACCGTTCGCTCCACGATGCCTCGTCATCCGCACCGTGGCCGCCGTCTTCAATGCCGCCGGGGACTCCCATGTGAAAGATTTTGCTGACTCTTGCAGCGTAGTATCCGTTATTTTTGAAGTGCTGCGACCACGTCGCGCGGTCGCCGATTTGAGGACGTGGACTCTTATAGCCAAGCACGCCCGTCGCGTGCGGATAATACCCAGACATGAACGACGCTCGCGAAGGCCCGCAGTAAGTGCCCTGGCAGTAAGTTCGAGTAAACCGCGTCCCTCGCGCGGCAATGCGGTCGATGTTCGGCGTGTGACAGACTTTGTTGCCGTAGCACGACAACGCGGTCGAAGTCAGGTCGTCGGAGATGATAAACAGGACGTTGTATTTCTGATCGGCCACCGTAGATTCGGCAGCGTTCGCCGTCGAGTTCGTTTCAGTCCTCAGCAAGCAGGCAAGAGCCAACAATGTGAAAGCAAAACAGGGAATCTTCTTCATCGAGCAATCTCCGCAATGGGTGGTGCAATTTCCTGACGAGGGGCACGATGGTATGTTCTATTCAGTGACCTCGCGACAAACCTCAAGGATAAAGTGCTCGTCTGCCATGAAATCAAATCTCCGAACCTCGCTGATTCAATCAATTTCTTCCCGAACTTTTGGCATCAAGGCTGCAGTGATAGCCTTCCTGCTGGCACTGGCATCGTCACCTCATGCGGAGACTGCCGAACCTCCGCACCAACTAAGAGTCCTTTGCTACAACGTTCACTGGTGCCTGGGGACCGACGGGAAGTACGACGTCGCGCGACTCGCTGATGTGATCAACAAAGCGAAGCCTGATCTGGTCGCTCTGCAGGAAGTCGATGTCGGAGTGAAACGCTCCGGACGGGTTCACGACGTTCGGGAACTGTCGAAGCTGACCGGCCTGGCAGCGAGGTTCGGTCCGACTCAGCATTATGAGGGAGGACTGTTCGGAAATGCCGTGATGACGAGGCTGCCGATCCTCGACGTTGCCATTCATCCGTTGCCTTATACAGAAAGCACAGAAGAACGCACGACGTATCCTCGCGGCGCAATCGCGGTCACAATCCAGGGTCCCGATGGAAAACCGCTCCGGTTTGTCAGCACGCATTTCCAGCACAACGTGCCGGACGATCGTGTCGCCGAAGCAAAGGCGATCAACAAGCTGTTCGCGGCTGACGACGACGGCTTGCGGACGATCCTTGCCGGAGACATGAACGCGGTGCCGGACGCCGAACCAATCACCGAGTTGCTGAAGAAATGGACAAACGCGATCGACGAAACTGCGACACCAACCGCTCCTGCCACAAAACCCCGATCACGCATCGACTACGTCTTCTACAGAGAGTCCTCGCAGTTCCGTGTCGTTGAGTCGAAGGTGATTCCAGAATCCATCGCTTCCGACCATCGTCCGGTACTGGCAGTTCTGGAACTCTCTTCGAATTAGAATCCGCACGAGACTGAGCGAATAGCAGCAAGTTATCCTGCAGGCACATCTGGAGTACTTCCGATTCTCACAGGAGAACATGAAACGAATCGCTGATTGGGGTAAGCTGACTGAGCAGTCCCGCTACTGAATTCATGTCTGGCCGTGAGACGTCGGACACTCCCGCCTCCTGCTCCTCAACGGTCCTCCCATGATCGCTCCTGTTCGGAAGCTTTCTCTGTTGCTCGGTCTGGCCGTCTGCGGAATACCGAGTTTGGCCAACGCGACGCCGGCGAACAAGCAGGCTTTCTCACGTTACTTTGGCAAGTATCTACCGAGCCGTCTTGATACCTGTGCCGTGTGTCACGTGCGTGTGGACGCCAACGGTGCGGAGTCGCTGGACGAGTTTCCACATAACGCTTTCGGAGATCGCCTGCACGCCGCCGCGGAGACTCAGGAAAAAGCCAATCGAAGCACGGACATCCGGGACCGGTTGATGCTCGTTGCCGGCGAAGATACTGACGGTGACGGCGTTTCGAATCTGAAAGAACTTCTCGCCGGCACGCAGCCGGGAATCAAGGACGATAAACCCGACGAGGCATTCCTCCAGAAGCTTGAGCCGCTGCTGGTTGAGTTCGCCGGGTTTTCCGGTCGCTATCAATGGCGGCCTTTCGAATCCGTCGTGCGGCCCGCCCTGCCCGAAGTCTCGTCAAGAGGCTGGGTGCGAAATCCAATCGACCGTTTCATCACTGCAGAACACGCATCACGAGGCCTGACACATCAGACGCCAGCACCGCCGGAAATCCTGTTGCGCCGGGTTTATCTCGACCTCACCGGCCTGAGCCCCTCACCGGACGTCATTCGAAAGTTCATCAAAGAATCGAAAACGAACAGCAACGCTTATGCGGATGTCGTCGCCCGACTGCTCGACGATCCGGCGTACGGTGAACGCTGGGGCCGGCACTGGATGGACGTCTGGCGGTACAGCGACTGGGCCGGTTACAAGGCGTCGCTGCGGGACAGTCAGCGACACATCTGGCACTGGCGGGACTGGATCATCGAGTCGTTGAACGCGGACAAGCCGTATGACCGCATGCTGGTTGAGATGCTTGCGGCCGACGAGCTCGCACCGGAAGACGCCGACGCTGTTCGAGCGACCGGCTTTCTCGCAAGAAATTACTTCCACGAACGCAACCAGTGGATGGACAACGTCGTCAAGCATACCTCGCAGGGATTCCTCGGTATCACGGTGGGTTGTGCAAAATGTCACGACCACATGTACGACCCGATTTCTCAGCGCGACTATTACGCTATGCGAGCGATCTTCGAGCGCTATAGCGTTCGTACCGATCGCGTTCCCGGAGTGCTCGACACAGCAAAGAACGGAATTCCGCGAGCCTACGACAACACGCTCGCCGTGCAGACGTGGCTGTTCGAAAGTGGAGACGAACGCCGACCGTTGAAGGACGAGGCGATTCCAGCAGGCGTGCCGGCATCGCTGGGAGGCTCGTTTGTTGTGGAACCGGTGTCGTTGCCACTGCTCGCTGTGAAGCCGGAACGACGCGAATTCGTGAAGCGTGATCTGATCGCACAGGCTGAGAAAGTGGTAGCCGACGCCAAAAACGAAGTCGCTCTTCAAGCAGCAGACTCAAAGTTAGCGACGCTGAAGGCATTGTTAGAGATCGAAGCTCTGGAAGACGGCGGGCGGAAAGATTCCGAAGAGTGGAAGACCGCCGCGAAGAAGCTGGTCGAACTGCAGCGTCAGGCGGCGGTCAGCGATTCTCGCTGGAAACTGTCGACCGGCGAAGCGGCCGTGACAAAGGCCGATGCGGCTATTGCGAAGGCGAAAGAGGACAAGAACAAGGCCGCTGAGACAAAAGCGGTTAAGTCTCTGGCAACGGCAAAGAAGACTGTCGCCGCCGCTCAGAAATCTCTGGCAACTGCCGAAAAGGCACTCGCTGCCGAAGTCACCACAAAGTACGAACCTCGCAAGCAGGGTATTTATCTCGACAAAAGCAACGGCAGCCGACTCGCCTTCGCAAAGTGGCTAACCGCCCGCGAAAATCCGTTGACAGCCAGAGTCGCCATGAACCACATCTGGCTGCGGCACTTCGGGCAGCCGATTGTTCCGACCGTCAACGAGTTCGGCGCCAACGGTCGATTGCCGATGCATCCCGCGCTGCTGGACTGGCTTGCCGACGAGTTTATGGCACGCGACTGGAGCATGAAAGAAATGCACCGGCTCATCGTGACGAGCGCGAGTTACCGCATGTCGAGCCTGTCAAACGTCGAGAACGCAGCAGCCGATCCGGACAATCACTTTCTCTGGCGAATGCCGACTCGGCGAATGGAAGGTGAAATCGTCCGCGACAATCTGCTGCATATTTCAGGACGCATCGACCGAACGATGGGCGGGCCGGACATCGACAACAAGCTCGCTCAAAAGTCGATGCGCCGCAGCATTTATTTGAGGCACGCTCATGAGAAGCTGGTTGAGTTTGTGCAGATATTTGACGGCCCCAGCGTGACAGAATGTTACATGCGGGAAAACAGCATCAAGCCGCACCAGGCCCTGGCGCTGGCGAACAGTCCATTGACCGTTGAAGGCAGCAGTAAACTGGCAAAACGACTTCATGCAGCGACCGACGGCCTGCCGGAGTCGTTCATTGAAGAAGCGTACCTGACAGTTCTTGGGCGACGTCCAATA
>JACLAC010024673.1_pt1 | contig 56986 bp, 48 predicted proteins | sample 8027881 | NCBI WGS metagenome assembly JACLAC01 (sample SAMN15725517, study PRJNA655200) | protist metagenome | isolation source: fluorescence activated cell sorting (FACS) single amplified genomes of... | place: Spain: Blaines Bay Microbial Observatory, Mediterranean Sea | collected 2016-01-19
GGAGCGGTTGCGGGCTGTATCTTCAGCCGTGGCTTCCAACAGGAAATTGTAGGTGTTGACAATGCCCTCTGTTTCATCAGTAAACTCGTTAAATTGGTTCTGTAGAAAGATCTCCGCAATGAGTTGATCCTGCTGAAGGTTCTGTTGAAAATTTTTTTCAGCGATTTCCTCCATGTAGTGGTAAAGGCCGAATCCGAACAGCATTCCAGTGCTAAAAAAGAGCATCCAGATCGACAAGCTAATCTGTCGATTCAGCGGTTGGCGTCGGAGTTGTTCAAGCAAGTTGGACATTGAATTTGTCAGTTAGGATTACAAATCCAGAATAATTATAACAAAATCAGACCTGTTATATGATGTTGACACTTAAATACATTAGTATAGTTTGCAGCGTTCGACAACAATTCTGAGAAAATCATGAGAAAAATCTTTTGGTGTTTGCTACTTTGGCCTTGGGGGATCTTGGCCAACGAAAATACATCGCCATTTGCCAAACTACAATGGAGTGGCTGGGTTTCCAAGGCTTGGATGCAGACCGATCCTGAGCCCTTGCATCTGCCGCAGCAGGAAGACGGTGGCTGGGAAGCAGCGCTGCGCTTGGATTGGGTCATGCAACCTTGGCTTTCCTTCCGAGCCCTTTATGCTTACCAGCCTTACCTTAATGATGGCCCGGACAGTGAGTTTGAATTCTTGCTGCTGGATGCAAACACTTATCTTGGTGAGAGTATTGTTGGCACAAGATTCGGGCGTTTGCAGCTGCCCTATGGTTTTTACAACATGCAGCGGCTAAATCCTGCGGATCGACTTGGTATTCATCACGCCCAGCCGATGCAGATCTATTGGGGACAGAATGCAGCCATCTTCGATCGAGGGGATGGTTGGGTGACCTACTTTTACACACCAAGAAGTTCAAACTTTCAAGCACAGCTTGAACTGGGTCGTATTGTTCGTGATTATCCAGAGCCCCAAGAAGATTATCTGACCGTACTTTCAGAATTAGGTATGGAGTTAGATCGCCAGGAAAACCAATTTGCCTCGCTAGAATTGGAACTCTGGGAGATGATCCGGATTCGCAAGGATCACCATGAACCTGTTCATTTTATTCAGATTCCTTACTCCTATTATCAAAAGTCTGCGGCCCAATCATTACTTCAAACTAACTGGGAATCACTCGATCTTACGCAGCAGATTGGTGTTAATAATTTTCTGCAGTCTCACCAATGTGGGCCACCACCAACTGGTGAATTTACTCGATCTTATGTGATCGACTATGATGGATTGGAGTTGTGGTGGGAAGAATGGCAAATGACCTTAGAACAGTCACGTTTGTATTATGTAGCAAAAGGTACACAGCAAGACTACTATTCCTTCATGCAGTGTATTACTACGGCAGCTGATTCAGGTCTTCGTGAGCGGCTGGACACACACCGTTCTGCCGTGCTGACCCTGCACATGAAGCAACTTATTACTCATTTTGGCTACGGGGATTGGTCTGTTGAGGAAAATAATGAGCAAATATTTGGGGGTACTCATCGCTTTGCCGGTCTGAAATACAGGCCCCATCACGATTGGACTCTGAAGTACGAATTCCATGATAAGACAGGTCACTTCGGCCTGCGTTACTCACAAAACAAAGAAACTTCCGAATCTTTAGAGTGGCGCGAAGAGATGGGCGAAAATTGGAAAGCCCAAGCGATTTCGGTGACCTATGAATTCTGAGGATCTATGCAAAAGCTGATGGCCCTGCTGGGAATCTGGCTTTTCTTGCTGGGTTCGACAGAGGCACAAGAAATCTGGATAGCTTCCAACTCGGTTCCAAATTTTTCACGCCAGGAGCTTATTGCTTTGGTAGAGGGACGGACTCGGCAAAGTTTTGATAGTAATGCCGCAACCCTCGTGGTGTATTTAGAGAATCAGGAAGTGACTCGGCGCTTCATTGAGGAGTTCCTAGAGTTGAGTTACTTCCGGACGCTCTATCAGCTACGGGAACAAATCAATTCAGGTCGTGCTTCACCCCTGTTGGATGTGCCTGAAAAAGATGATGCTTACATTGCGGTGTTTGCTCTCGAAGAAGCAATGACCTACAGCGATGATCCCATTCAGCAACTGGCAGAGGTTGGTCTAAAAATCGTGGAGATGCGTTGATCACTCGCGGAGTCAAGTAGAGTGTTCATCAGAACGCTGTAGCAGGTTGAGCAGGAGAAGCAGCAAGAAACAAACGAAGGTCAATCCCCCCAATGCTCCTTGGAAGTTTCCGGTCCACTCAGACAAGACTCCGAGTCCCAATGGGCCCAGAACCCCGCCAATTTCTGCTGCGGCAAAGAACATCCCTCCCGCTGAGCCTGAGTTCTTAGCACCTACCTCTGGAACTTCTATCAACACAAGCAACAGGATTGTCATCATCGAACCCTGAGTGATGCCCTTGAGGACCAAGCCTAGCAGTAGAATCCACTCTGTCGAAGACTGAAAGCAAAGAGAGGCAGAACCTGCCAGTAGAAACAGAGCAGTTAGAATGCGAACCCGATAGGGAGGCGTTGCCTTGCGGGGAATCAGTAGTGCCCCTAGTACACCAATCATTGTGGGCAGCGAAGCCCAGACTCCAGCTTTCTCTGAATTCAACGCGGGTCATCAGGATCTCATGCAGCCAGTTGCTCAGGCCGTGGTTGTAAAGAAAAATGCCGATACTGATCAGTAAAACATACTGCACAGCCCGGATTTGACTTAATCGCAGAAATAGACCCCACTGGGCGGGTCGGGCCTCCTGCAAACTTTTCTGTTCCAGTCGTTGGCTTCCCGGTTCCAGATTGATTGCCCACCAGACAACTCCAGACAGCAGCACGATCACTCCGTAAATGAATATTACGCTGCGCCACTGGTTCTCAAAGAAGGGCATGGCAACTGAGTTCGTTAGCGAGAGAGCAGCAATGGAACCCAATGCCGGCCCTGTTACATACAGGCCCATCGCCAGTCCTTTTTGTGGACCCTCAAACCAGAGGCTAACCAGCTTTGGAGCGCCAATTGAGATCAGTGGACCCCCTAGGCCAAACAGGGCCACTGCGACCAGCAGCATCATATAGTCCTCAGCCTGTGAACGTAACAGCGCAGAGGCCCCCATCAGTAGTGAAGCCATCAGCAGTGAACGCCGTAGACCAAAACGGTCAATCAGCGCGCCACACGGCAGAGCAGTTCCAATGTAAATGAGCTGCCAGGCTCCGAGCACACTCCCCATTGCTGCATAACTCATCGAGAGGTCTTCTGTGATGGGCCGAACCAGTGGGGCAAGCGCCGAAACCGTCAACCCGAAACAGAAATAGATCAACCAAACTCCAAAGAGCATGACCCAGCGATACGTTTGTGAAGGAATGGCAACATTCTTAGTCATGGGAGCCTTCGTAAGTCGACTCCTCCTGTAGGAAAGAAGTTTGGAGGGTATAGAAAATAACAGAACATGATTCCATCACTGAGTTTATGATGACCGGTAGGGAACTAGAAGTGGATGTTGCCTGAGATCAGCAAATCATCTGATTGAACTATCCCAAGATTATCGGTTTTCTAAAGGCTCGTCACGCAATCATTGAGAGGTTAGGAAGAATTGGTTGCTGCTTAGGCAGAGAATACGAGCTGTTGGGAGGTGGATATCGCTTGCCTTCATACTTCATTTGGTCAGAGTTGAGCATTCCTGTGCTGGGCTTGTTGAGTTCTCTGCTTGTCAGTACTATTGCAGAAAAGTTGCTTTGGTAAGAAAGAATTGGCAATAGATTCCCTTTGGAGTATATCTCACCATCAAAGTTTAAAAATCCATGATCTTAGGGGTTGGTCCTAGAACTTGAGAGCAGAAGCAACATGCCGACTTGAAAGACTGGGGATTATTGATGGGTTTCTCTAATTCGACCAATAGTTTCAAGAAAACAGTCCTTTCAGAATCGAGGAGTGAGCTGAGAAATTTATGAAAAAGACAAAGACAGGTGATTCGATTCACTTAACCCTTGGTGGGATCATCGAAGCTGATTTGCCAGAACGCCGAACCCGTGAGGAGCGCCGCAAGATTCACATAGAGCTCTCCGAGGTAGGCATCAAAGAAGATCGCCGTAGAGGTGATCGACGTGGTAGGATTTCCGAACGCCGCAAGCCGACCGATCGCCGGGTTCAAAGTGTTCCTGTAGCAAATGATCGCCGAAAAGCTGACCGCCGTGGATTTGAGCATACAGAGTTCCCAAGGCTTTCAGTTGATCCACTCCGTTCGATTGGCTAGGCCTTCTTCTCCTATCATTTCCAGCTGTTGTTACTCTGCCTGTTACTGTCGACCATTTAAGCACAGGCAGAAGACTTTCTAGGTGTGCAGTATGTCCATGCCTACGATGCCGATATACTCACCGTGAATTTGAAGAACTTACCATCCGTTTTTGGTGAAGAGCTAGGGATTCGGGGGGCGGGCATCGATGCGTCAGAGATTCGTAGCCGTTGGACTTAGGAAGAATAACTGGCACCGCATACTAAGGATCGCGTGTGGGAACTGCTGGAACAGGCCCAACAGATTGATCTCGTGGATGTGGAACGAGATAAGTATTTTTGAGTGGTTGCCAAGGTCAATGGTTATAGTTTCTCACAGCTATTGCTGAAGGAAGTTCTTGCCGTGGCTTATGATGGCCGCATCAGGTTCAAGGACTGGTGTGTTCTGGGAACTGAGGAACATGTGCTGGTCTAGAATACTTAGCTAGTGTGGGCTACTGCGCAACACTTTACGCTTATGCTCAGTGGATGACTGCTCTTCAATCGGTGTTAGAAAGCCTTATCGATTAGTTTGTCTCCGCCGAATCTTGCTGCGTTCAGTGATCTAGAATTTGTTAGTAGTTCTGAATTACTTGGAATACAGGGGTCGGCAATTGTCTGGAAGCTTGTGAGATATTTGTTCCTGCAGGGCACAATTTTTTTGCCATGCTGCTGAGGAAAGTTTTGGACAAATTTGATGCTAGTCAAATTGAATTGTCTTTTTACCCCTGCAGAGTGCCATCCTGCATCAGCCGCAACAGCACATTGGTCCCACTCGGCATCTCATCCCTTCCACTGAATACAACTGCCGCAGATGAATCCATCCCTGTAGGGAGGATTTGTTGATTCTATAGCAACATGAGAGTGTTGGAGGGCTTTAGTTTGTCAACTATCTAACCGTGATCTCTTCTCGTAGCTACCAGCGCACGCTGATTGGCTTGTGAACTTTGCGAATGGTGCCGACAGCACTCCTGTGGCAGTGACTTTTAGCAGGCGTCTTCGAGAACTATCTAGCGTATTTTATTGTATAGTTTGCTGTGTAAGTGATTGAGTGTGAAGTAGTTACATTTGTAACAACATGGTTAATGCAGTTCTTTATTCAATTGTAAAATACTTTTAATAAGTAGATTTTTTGGAGTATCCAGATTTATGGCTACTGTTTTGTGGTGGAGTATTTTTGCCAGGGCATCCAATTAGTAAAAATGAGAGTGCTGTGAATAATATAATTACTTTGGTTTTCATCTCAAACTCAAGTTTCTGATGCAATGGATTCTAACAAAGAAATATTCTTTACAAATTCGTTGTTTCATCAATATCTGCTGCTCTTTTTTCCTTGCTGATAATCCTCAATAGAGGCCCTGAGGTCGTCATATTCATCGCAGCCCAACCAACAGAGCTTATCAAGTTTTTGCAAATTAGCCTTCGCAAGATCTAAATTACCTATCGTAAGAAAAAGTTCTCCTTGGTACTCAAGAGCTCCCAGGTGTTTCGGATTGATTTCAAGTGCTTTGTCATAATGAACTGCAGAATTTTTCAGATCATTACTTTTGCGTAATGCATAACCCATATAATTGTGAGCATCAGCGTCTCTTGAATTTCTTTTTAATTCTCTTCTCAAGAGTGGAATAGCTGAACTGTAATCAGATTTTTTTATGTAGCTGACAGCTTCTTGATAATTTCTAGATTTTTGTGGATCACTGTCATCTTCGTCTGAGCTACCTGCAGCTTGAATCATCAGCGGTGAAGTACATGTTAGGAGTAGAGTTAAGAGGAGCGGGATGGGAGAAATTTTAATCTTTGTACTAGAAAGTGCCATTGTCTCTCTTATTTGCTATAAAATTTTAGATAACAACAATCATTGAGGATCTCTATTGTAAGAATTAAAAAAAAATTGGTCTGAATCTTAACTCAATGAATTGCTTTGCAGTGGATCTCAAGAGATCCTAGAACTAATTCTCGTGGTCCATGAATCTCTTGGTTACCAAGAGATTTTGGGTTAGAATAACATAAAGCTGGTAGCACCCACGAATCCAAAACAGATCAAACCGACTAATACGGCAGATTGTTTTGCCATCTCCCCAGCATCATTCAATTCCGAAATATCTATCCAATGTATGCCATATGATTTGTGCACACCCCCATGGGAATTTTTCGTGAAAATCTCCAAGTGACTGGAGTATTGATACTTTACTGATCTGAGAAAATGCGGCAAAGAAACGTTTTTCAAGCTTTTTGCCACGCATTCCTTTAAATCAAAATACTAAAATTATTGCACATTTTAATTTACAGACAAAAAGGAAGAAATTGCGTGAGAAAATTGATGAGAGATGTAGGTGTTAATAATGATTTTCTCAAGAAACGATGGATTATCCGTTTTACCAACCGATAGAAATTTCATACGTAGCTCTTTCGAAATGTTCTATGGCAGTTGCTTTTTGTTTCTCTGTGGAAAATAAATAGCTTAGCTTTGTAAATCTGGAGAAATGAATTTCTTGATAAGATACTATTGAACTCGTAGAGAAACTTAAGAATATTCTTGGAAAGAATTGTTTGTTTTTAGATGGAGCAGTCCTTCATAATTGTAAATTACGCTCGCATCCATCAATTGATCAATTCCACAACTAAGGGAAATTCATGTTTTCTGAGACAGTCTTTATCAATCCAAAAATTCGAAAAATAGTCAGCGCAATCGTTGTTTATAGCTCTCTGGCCACAGCAATTGCTTTCCTTGGATTTCTGTTGATCTTCTTCGAAAATCCACAGTGAGATAGGTTCCGGCTTGCCAGAGTGATCTTATTTAAAAACCAAGGAGGTGGATGCATCAGATATTGCCAGTAGCGGTAAAACTCATAGCTTTTGAGGAAAAAATAACCCTAGATTTTTCAAAGAGGCTTCTTACTCGAAATTGACCGAAAGAAGTGTAGCTGATATCTGATCATGGAAGGTTCTGGAGCAATGATCTTGATGGAAATGTTTTGCAATGAGGGAATATGAGTGTGATCTGCATTGATGATATTCTTGAGAAAGATCAGCAACGTCAGAAAGTGTTGGAACTAGATGAACTAGAAGAGTTGGATGAGTATGAGCTGTGGGACTTACAGGCCGATGAGATTCTCAACGGTTCTGCTTCGGAAATTTTGTGTTGAGAACAAGATCTCTGCGGATGATGACTGATTGAGATCTGACTAATGATGTCCCATCGTCTGGTCGTTGCTTTGCTATTCGCACTCATCAATCCTGTAATCATCATGCCGCTTCAAGCGATTCCACTGAAAGACCATCTTGGGAAAAACCGTGTGATCATTACCTTCTTCTCATCAGCGCGGGAACCGGCGCGCCTTGCCCTTAAAATGCAAATAGAAGAAAGGACCTGTGCATTTGCAGACAGAAATCTTGTCCACATGGATCCGCTCCAAGGGGTCAGAGGAGTTTGACGAGATGAGCAAACAGTTCACAGTATCAAGTTTAGGATTTCAGTTGTTGCTACTGGGCAAAGATGGTGGAGTAAAGTTGAGATCAAGCAATGTGTCTTTGGAAGATATTTTCTCCCTGATTGATACGACGCCGATGATAAGAAAGGAAATGAGAGATGGCCAATGCTGAAGCAGACCTACTGTCGGTAATCTTAGGTTCCATGAGCGTTCATTTTTTGTTTTTTCGATTCTTCCACGTTCCCCCATACTGATAGTTCGGATTGTTTGGTCGCACAACTTCCAGGCATCCCCTGCAGATAAAGATCCACTCCTTGCTTGCGGAAATACGCACCCTAAACAGCGTATCCATTTCTTCGAGACACTGATCGCAGGATTTCATTTAAAATAAGTGTGCTCAGTCAAGTTCATTCGCCAAATCAAAACTACCGTCATTGCGTCTCTTCACAGAAAAGTTACTCTGAAGTGTCTTGTTAAAAATTAGAAAGCACATCAGATGAGAATCTTGGAGTAAAACTATGGCCAAAGACTCTATGTTTGATACTGAGGTGAGATACTTCATCTATCAAACCTTGATAAGTACATTGCAGCCACCGACGACAGCAGAAACTGCAAAACGATTTCAACTGCCGATTGGCAAAATAGAAAGCGCTTTCGAGCGGCTTGCCGCTTCACATGATATTGCACTGGCTCCTGGTAGTCACTCGATCTGGATGGCCCATCCGTTTTCTGCCTTGCCTACCAACTACACTGCCCAAATAGACGAAAAAAAATATTACGGTAATTGAATTTGGGATGTCTTCGGTATTGCTGCCATCGTTGGCAAGGATGCCGAAGGTCACACCCCGTGTGGGTGTGGAGAGTGTGATGATCGTTTGGATCTGTTGATTGGCAAAAACCAGCCAATTACCTCCGAATGGCTTGTGCATTTTGTTGTTCCAGCCAAACGGTTCTGGGAAAAGATTGGCTTCACCTGAGCCACGATCCTCGCTTTCAGTTCGAAAGCACATTTGCAGAATTGGCTGAAGAGAACGACTCAAAGTCATGGAGCAACGATTTCGCTCCAAACCTGCCATCAATTGGCGACCAAGTGGTACTCTGGGCGAGCAGAAAAATATTGGGAAAGACGCTCGGTTGACTCAACGCAGGCGATGTTTGCGGAACTAGGACTAACTGGGCCATTTTGGAGTCTTTGAAAGCTCTTTGTTAGCGTATATCGACGCAATGTTTGGTCATTGGTAGGATTGAGACCACCATCGTTTACTTGGTAACACCGAGTTTTTTTCCCAGATTCTTGTGCTACATCAAAACGTTTGCAACAAATTGGTTCATCATTCTTTGCTAACCAAAACTCTTGATATCAAACTCAACATTCCATTCATCTTCCTCATTAACTAAGAAATATGACCAAAGCTTCTTATGGTTCCTGGAAATCACCAATCAGCACGGATTTGATCGTTGCTGGTTCCATTGGCTTGTCCTCACCCCATGAGCTGCAAAATGGACTTTGCTGGATCGAGTCACGTCCTCAAGAAGGCGGTCGCTCAGTTTTGGTTAAACGGGATCAAGCGGGCAACGTACACGACATCACCCCAGCTCCTTTCAACATCAGAACCCGAGTGCATGAGTATGGAGGGGGAGCCTCGCTGATTCATGGAGAAAGCATCTATTTTTCCAATTTTTCAGATCAGCAACTTTATCGCCAAGGATTAGAAGATGCAGCACCAACCCAGCTAACGCGAGTTGAAGGCTTTCGTTTTGCGAATGGTTGTGTGGATGCTGGACGGAACCGCATCATCTACGTGGTTGAAGACCACAACGTCTCTGGGGAACCCCAAAACCAGCTGAGCGCTGTTGATATGGAAACAGGAGCGCTGACGATTCTTGCCAAGGGACACGACTTTTATAGCTCCCCAGTGATCAGTCCAGACGGCTCAAGGATGGCGTTCATGACTTGGGATCACCCCAACATGCCCTGGGACGAGTCGACGATCTGGGCCACTGGACTAGATGAAGCAGGTATGCCCAGAGAAATGGTACCGGTGGCTGGTGGAAAACAAGGAGAGCAGAAAATTTCTGTGCAACAACCGCAGTTTTCACCGACTGGAGAGCTCTTTTACATCTCTGATGAAGGCGGTAGCTGGAACCTTTATCGCGAACAATCCAGCCAGGGTGTGTGTCCACGGCAAGCAGAATTTGGTGGTCCTCACTGGGTATTTGGGATGCACCATTACGAGTTTCTTGATTCAAGCAAAATCATCTGCTGCTACAGTGAAAAGAATCTTGATCGACTAGCCTTGCTAGATCTGGACTCAGGCAATCTGGAAGACTTGGATCTCCCTTATACCTCCATTGGGAATTTGTCTCTTTCTGATAATCGACTCCTGACAGTGGTATCCTCGCCAAAGCTTTTTCCAGAAATCATCGAAATTGCACTCTCCACCAAAACGATACGAACCATCCAGACTTCTACAGATTTGGAGTTGGAGGAGTCTTACTTCTCTGTTCCAGAAACGATTGCATTTCCTACGGCAGGAAATGCAGTTTCTCATGGGTTTTATTATCCCCCAACAAACAAAGATTTTCAGGGTCTGGATGGAGAAGCTCCGCCGTTGATTGTTATGCTTCATGGCGGTCCCACCAGCGCTACTCACGCAGTGCTGAGCTTCAAGACACAGTACTGGACAACACGTGGATTTGGGGTGCTTGACCTGAACTATCGTGGATCTACAGGATATGGGAGAGCCTACCGAGATGAGCTGATCTACCAGTGGGGAATCATCGATGTGGAGGATGCTGTAGCCGGGGCAGAGTATCTGGTACATCAGCAAAAAGCCGATCCATTACGCCTGGCCATCAGAGGAGGCAGCGCTGGAGGCTACACCACGCTGGCTGCTCTGACCTTTGCTGAAACTTTCAAAGCAGGAGCAAGCCTCTATGGCATCAGTGACTTAGAAGTCCTCGCTCAGGAAACACACAAATTCGAATCGCGCTACCTAGACCAGCTGATCGGCAGCTACCCAGAGGAGAAAGAAGTCTACCAGGCTCGTTCACCGATCAACCACCTGGATCAACTTTCGAGTCCCTGTATCTTCTTCCATGGTCTGGAGGATCAAGTGGTCCCCCCCAACCAGGCAGAAATGATGGTGGAAGCTCTCCGCACTAAGGGAGTTCCTGTAGCGTATGTGCCCTTTGAAAAAGAACAGCATGGCTTCCGTATCGCAGAGAATATCAAGCGTTGCTTAGAACTTGAGCTGTATTTCTACTCCCGTGTCTTTGGCTTCCACCCGGCAGATTCGATTGAACCAATTGTGATTGACAACCTGGAGGAATGAACGGGTTCAACCTTGTTGTTTGAGAAGACTGGTCAGGATTTGAAAACTATTCTACAGGATGTTGTTTTCCTGACCATCCATCCCACCATCGTTCAAATAAAGCCAACTGGCTCTTCGCAAAATTTTTCTGGCTTGGGCTCAATTCATCAAAGGTATTGAGATGGTGCTGGTAGTCGGAGTCTCCCTTGAGAAACAAGAGGTATTTGTAATAGAGGACAAGGTCTGGGCCTTCATCAAAAGTGGAAAGTGTTATCAGGGCGTCCTCAAGTTCATAGGCATAGTTTTTTGCTTGGACGTCACCGCTGAGAGCGACTTGGCAGAGTGCAAACAACTTCAGCACGGGTTGTGGCAGCACGTTGCCAATCCCAGTAATCAATCCAATTGCGCCACATCGAAGTATTCCATGGCAAACTTGAGTATCTACGCCAACCAGTAGTTCCAATTCCTCTTCTCTGCTGGTGATGTGTTCTGCCGCGTAACTCAGTGCCTCTGCCCCACCAAACTCCTCAAATCCCACGAGATGTGGGTAATCTCTCCGTAAATCAAAAAACAACTCCGCCTTCGTTTCAAATCCATAGTACGGGCTGTTATAAATAACGGATGGAAGATCAACTCCAGCTTCCAGAACCGTAGCCAGATGAACTCGCTGAGCTGCGGGGGAAGTACCTCTGGAGAGTACCCTGGGAATGATCATCAAGCCGATTGCACCACTGGCTTTTGCGTGGACAGCATGAACCACTGCATTCCGAGTATTTTGAGCACCGGTTCCCACGATGACTGGCAGGTCAGCGCTGATCAGGGCGTTCACTCCTTGGCGACGATGCTCCTCGGAAAGTAACGGCCAGTCACCCATTGAGCCGCAGTACACGACCGAACTCATCCCTTCCTCAATCAGTTCCCGCCCTTTGCGCGTTAGCGCATCAAAATTTGGGGTGCCTGATTCGTTGCAGGGTGTCATCAAGGCTGGAATACAACCATAAAACGTAGGTAGTGGCTTCATTGTGCTACTCGGTTGATGAATCTCTGTGTGTCATGTGTCGATTGAATTCCACTGTTGCTGGTTTGCTCAGTTTAAATCAACCCATTGGATTTTGTTTTAGGAAGCGTGTTAGCTCAGCTTTCTGAGAGAATACTTGCTGGCACAAGATCTTGGAGTTGCTAAAAAGCTATGATGTCTTCTTTGAGTGCCCCGACCTATACTGGATAGAACTCAGCCAAAATGTTGTTGGGTTGGCAACTGTGATCCGCATTCAGCACAAATTGCGAACTCTAGATGCCCTACAAGCAGCAAGTTGCCTCTAGCTGAGAGAAGAACACCATTTCCTTACAGGCGATGTAGACTTTCTAAAAGTAGCTGAACTTCAAGTCGAACCCCTCGTCGGCTGAATGAAGGGTTCCCATGTAATTCCCCTTTCCCACACGGTGAGGATTTTCAAATCATCAGTTCATTTTTCTTCTTCTTGGGGGAGAAGATGACCAATGGGCGGATTAGAGGCTACAGAAAAATTATATTTCTATCGATGGTCTTTGCAAAAAGCCACATACATCAAAGGTTTAAATGAACAGGCTTATGGAGCAATCAATCCAAGCTGAGTCCTGCAAGGCCATCCCAGCAGACCGGAACTTCTTGGCGCTGAATCGTCTAGTCTTTAGTGATCAGAATCATTTGATGCGTGAGGGCTTGGGCAATCAACAAGAGGTCAAAAGGATCTTTGTGATGTGGGGGTAAGGCTGCTGATCTTAGCATTTCAGAGATAGTTGGAGGAAGGAATCTAATCCCAGAAGTCTGTTGAAGTTTCTCATTCCAGTTCTGCACGTGGAAGCCAGTGACCCAGCCAGACTTGATGAGGAGAGCATCTTCCCAGAAGACAATCATTGAGGCATAGAGTCGCCCCTGTTGAGCCCAAGCGAACCAATTTCTCTAACTGTACCTTGTAAGAGAACTTGCTGATGACCCCAGAACAGCAGCGTGTGCTTTTGGTGTAGCTCTCTTTTTAATTCTTCATCAGAGAGAAAATGACCGCAAGACCGGCTGAGAAAACACTTCCAATATGACTTTATTCACTGTTCAAGGAAGTGTAAGCAACAGGTGATCAACAAATATTTTCAGCTCACCCTACCAATTTTCCATCAGGACTAAAATAAGGGTGAGGACCATCAAAACTTCCCAAGTAGCTTAGATGGCTTGTGAGATAACCCTCAGCATCGACTCGGAATATACGAATAGCTGGTGGATCCATGCTGAAAGATGATGGGCCACTTGGATCAAGATCAAGTGTTGTGGAATGTGCAGCGTTGGGTGCGATGCTTATTCCCACACCATCAATGCATGTTTCAGATGCCCGATGAACGTGACCACAAGCAACATGTTGCACCTGTCTATGGGATGTAAGTAATTGAATTAATTCTTTTCCATTGAGTAAGTTCTGCACATCCATGTGATTGATACCGGTAAAAAATGGTGGATGATGCTGAAATAGTATCGTTGTTTCCTGAGTTTTTTCTGCCAAACAGTTATCTAGCCACAGGAGTCTTTCTCCTGTCAAAAAACCATAAGGTTTATTTTCAACAGTTGTATCGAAACCTATAAGTCTTACAGGATGATCTTCAATAGAATAATGTATAAAGTCAGAGCTATCGTTAAGATAATGGCAATCTTTGAACGCTTGCAGAAAATTCTCTCTACTGTCGTGATTGCCTGGAACGACATACCATGGTGGGACTAATTCATTGATGATTTCCCGAAATAGGTTAAAGGCTTCTAGCTCTCCTCTGTCCGTGATGTCACCAGTGACGATGACTGCTTCTACATTGGGTCTGAAATTATTAATATGGGCAATTGCATTCTCAAGCATTGAGCACGTATCAACACGACCATAGGCTACCTGTCTTCCTGAGCGAATATGTGTGTCTGTCAGTTGTGCCAGAATCATAAATTAGGTGACTTCTCAATTAATTTCTAAAAATCTGTCTTGATGAACACGAATTGATATTTCATCCCCTTCTTCAATTACATCTCGCTGAAATGATTCAATCGTGATGTACTCAGGTGCACCACAATCGACAATCAAGCGAATCCTGTCTCCCAAGAAAAAAGAATTTACGACCTTTCCATTGAATTGACCGGAAGACTTTTCAACGATTTCAGCATCCTCTGGGCGAAATACCAAATCATGCTCTTTGGGAGTGTCTATTCCGTCAGTCATTGCAGAGGGTATCCTGTTCACTGTTCCAATAAAGTCAGCTACAAAAGAGTTTTTAGGGTTATTGTAAATTTCTCTTGGTGAACCTGTTTGTACAATTTTACCTTTGGACATCACCACAATACGATCACCAAGAGCCATTGCTTCAGCTTGATCATGCGTTACATAAATGGAGGTAATCGCGAGACTTCGCAATAGACTATCAATTTCAACCCTAAGACGTTCCCTTAGGAGAGCATCAAGAGCTGTAAGCGGTTCATCAAGCAGAAGAACCCTTGGTCGTACTGCAATTGCACGAGCAAGGGCAACTCTTTGACGTTGACCACCCGAAAGTTGATCGATATTCCGATTTGCGAGTTCAGTGATACGCATCATCTTTAGCATTTCCAGAACTCTAGCTTCTATTTCAGGCTTTGACATTTTGCGTACTCGTAGCCCGTACGCCACATTTTCTGCGACTGTCATATTTGGGAACAATGCATAGGACTGGAATACCATACCGACGTTTCGCTTTTCGATAGGTAGCTCAGTCACATCATCATTGTTAAACCAAACCTCTCCAGATTTGTCTGGATTTTCAAGTCCTGCTACAATTCGCAATAATGTAGTTTTACCACAACCTGAAGGCCCAAGAAGAACTACAGTTTCCCCACCTTCGACTGCTAGATCTACAGGATCTAAGGCCCGTGTTCCATCTTCGAAAGTTTTCGCACACTTATGGAGTGTAACTGCAGTTGCATTTGAACTCATAAGCTATCTCTTCTTAATCAGCAATTCATTCAATGGGCATCCTCATCTTGAATGAGATTTTTTGTTTGGCGCTTGCTGTTAGCTAGCAGTTGCATGGCAATCAGTAGTGGTACAATCATCACAAAAAAGACCAAGGTGTATGCGCTGGCAACCTCTAGGCGCATTGATGCATAACTATCTGCTAAGCCAACAGGTAATGTCTTTGTCATAGGTGTGTGTAGCATCCAAGTAAGATTGAATTCCCCAACCGATAGAGTTATTACCATCAACGAGCCAGCTAATATGCCTGGCTTGGCGTTTGGCAAAACAACGTTGATAAAACGATGCCAGAAAGGTGCTCCCAGACTTGCAGCTCCTTCCTCAAGTATTTTAAAATTAGTACTTGTCAAGACCGCTAAGACAGAACGAACCATAAACGGAAGTGTGTAGAGTACATGTCCAACTAAAATAAATAACCAACTGGTTCTAAAATCACGAAAACCCCCATACATAATAATAAGTGCTAGAGCTATTGCCAGCCCAGGTATAGCAACAGGCAACACAATTATTTCTTCAACAATCCGTGCTGTTCTCCCACCAATTCTAGCCAACGAGTACGCTGCTAGAACACCGATAAAAAGATTAATTATTAGACAAAATACGGCAATAAGCAGTGAGAGATAGATTGTTTCAGAATAAAGTTCCCAAACTTCTATAATCCAACGAAATGTAAAACCACTCTTCAAACCCACAAAAAAATTTTCTGTTACTCCAGCCAATGCAGACAAAATAGCTGGTACAATTAAAAATGCACATACAATAAGAGTGAAAAACAATTGCCCATAAAAGATTTTGGGGCGGCGCATATTTACTTTTTATCCAGAGGCTGCAACGGTTGAACCTGAGAGGCTTCTTGCTAACAATAACGCAATCCAGGTAATTATTCCTAATATGATTGATAAGCTGGCAGCACCCGCAAAATTTGCATTTAAAGTAAACTCAGTATAGATCGTCATTGGGAGTACATCTATGTTTGTCGCTAGCGTGAAGGCAGTGCCAAATGCACCCATTGAAGTAGCAAAACAGATGGCGCCAGAAGCAATCAATCCAGGCTTGAGGGCTGGCAAAATAACGTCAACGATCACTTCCCAAGATGATGCACCAAGTGATTGAGCAGCTTCTTCTAGTGCTGGATCAAGTTTCTCGGCCGCAGCCATAATAGTTAAAATGACCCTAGGGATAGAGAAATATAAATATCCAAGAAAAAGTCCCCACATTGAATAAGCCAAAACAACTTTATAACCAATCAAATAATTACTGATGCTACCAATTAAACCTTGCCTTCCAGCTAAGAGGATAATCATGAACCCGATAACTACTCCTGGAAATGCAAGTGGGAACGTCAGTAGCGAGACTAACGTCTCACTACCACGGAACCGGTTACGGACAAGAAATAATCCAGCAATCGTGGAAATTACGAGAGCAAAGGCGGTTACTCCAATTGAGAGCAGAACCGTAGCTACCATACTCTCAAAATGACGAGGAGTTTGGATAATACTAAGATAACTAGCTACTCCCTCGTCACCAGTAGCGCCAACAACTGCTAGTCTTGTCATTGGCACAAAGAAGAAAGTTGTGAAGATAATTGCTGCAGGCAAAATCAATAGAAAGTATCTAGGATATTCTCGACGGATCATAGTGATAATTTGCGTTCATCTGAGAATTAATTTAAACAGCAAATTTTTTGATCTTATCTAACCTCGTTCAGATAGCGTTCCTTGAATGAGTTCTGGACTGCTGCCATTTTTGCGTAATCAAGAGGAGTAGAGCGGGCATAATCAGAAGCTGGAAGGAACTTTGTTGCTGCTTCCTTTGACATCGCAGATGCACGAATAGGTCTTAGAAATGCGTTAGCCCAAACTTTTTGGCCTTCATCTGACATAATGAAATCGAGTATTTTTCGACCCTTTTCTGGGTGAGGTGAGTTTTTCACCAAACTCATTACGTAAGGAACTACTACAGTGCCCTCCTCCGGAATAACAAAAGCAACATTAGCGTTGTCTTTGTATTTTGCACGATAGGCATTGAAATCATAATCAAACAAAATTGGGATTTCGCCTGAAAGAACCCTTGCATATGAAGTTTGTTTCGGAACGATTGGGTCGTTTGCCGCTAAATCCTTAAAAAACTTAATTCCAGGATCAAAATTTTCAAGTGTACCACCAAAGGCTCGATTTACAGCGACTGCTCCGGCGTAACCTACAAATGCTGATGAAGGATCAAGATATCCAATCATTCCTCGGTAGTCAGGACTCATCAGATCCTTCCATGATTTCGGGATAGGTTTGCCGCCTAATGCGTCAATATTTACGAAAAGCCCAAGTGTACCGGAATGAATGGTAAACCACTTGCCATCTTTATCCTTCAAACCTTCTGGAATCTCATCAAAGTGCTTTGGCTTGTATGCTTCAACTACTCCTTTTTCAGCGGCTTGAATACCGAAAGAGACACCGTAGTAGGCGACATCTGCGACTGGGCTACTTTTCTCAGCTAACAATTGTGAAAGTGTTTGACCAGAATTCTTGTTGTCATGTGGTATGTCATACCCGAGATTTTGCTTAATGCTCTTCAATTGCGAAGCCCAATCTGCCCACTGTGGGGGGCAGTTATAGCAAACTGCGTCAGCTGCTACAGCTTTAGTTGCAACAAAACTCATCACGAGCAGTATTCCTAAACCAATCAAATTCCTTGTCTTGCGTATCATACTTTCTCCCTTTGAACAGCTTCCCGCACTATTTGAACGATCAGCTATGAAATCCCCATTGGAGACTAATAGTTTTCTGACAATGCCGACTATGGCTGTCTGGTTTATAAAATAGAACTCGTCACGACTGTAGAATTCTATTGGGATAAGAACGTCGCCCGATCCTATTTTTCACAAAGCCGGAAGAGCATTGCGCTGACCTACACCAAACAACTTCTCGACATTCTGTTATGTCTGACACTAAATGTATCAGAGGTGCCGAATCTATAGAGAAAAGCTAGTACTGTCAAATCTGATGTGCTCTGAATTGAGCCTGACAGTGAGTAAGTCTGGGTTTGAAGCCTTGATCCCCTTGAAACTTAGATTTGTTGATAGCCTCAGCTGCTGAATTTAATTCTTTATGGTATGCTCAATTCCAGTTTAATTCCTCTGGACTTGAGGCAGCAGTGAATTCTATCTCAGGTGGGTTTGTTAGGGGGTCGTGTACAGTTTGGGCCAATGTTTGGCTGGTACAGCCTACGAGCATGGAGGGAGAACACTAAAACGCAATTCGACAATGCTTGTTGGGTCCAGTGCTAGTGGGGAGGATTCCCACGGCATATGCTGAATTCGTATATCTGATCTGGCAATCTGTGTTTGCTCTAACAATCAGCCAGGTACCAGAAAATCAAAGTCACAGCCTTGGGGAGCCGATAAGATCGAATCATTATAGAGCTTTCGATATCCGCGTGATGGTGGGGTCGGTGCGGGCAGCAGAGTAGACTTTCGGATCTCTAATTCTGCAGGAGAGACGAGGAGATCTACCGTTTTGGCTGAAGCTGAGAGACGGATAAGATCTCCGTTTTGGACCAAGGCTAGTGGACCACCAAGATCCGCTTCAGGGGTGACATGCAACACGATGGTTCCAAACGCAGTGCCAGACATACGCGCATCTGAAATACGAACCATGTCCTTGACCCCTGCTTTGGCTAACTTTTTGGGAATTGGTAAATATCCTGCTTCTGGCATTCCTGATGGACTTCGTGGTCCAGCATTCTGTAACACTAGGACATCTTCAGCTTCCACATCCAGTTCGGGCGAATCAATGCGGGCTGCGAGGTCTTCCAAGGAAGAGAAAACAACGGCTCTGCCCTCATGCTCCAGTAGTGTTGGAGTGGCGGCAGCGCGTTTCAGAATCGCCCCTCCAGGTGCTAAGGTCCCATGAAGTGCAATCAACCCTCCCTTGGAATCTACTGGATTCTGCAAGGTTCGAATCACGTTTTGATCAATTTGCTCTGAACTTTCTTCCTGGAGTCTTTGCTCTAAGCTCCGTCCGGTCACATCCAAGGTTTTGAGAGTCAACTGGGGAGCCAGCGCCCGCAAAACTCCATCCAACCCACCCGCTGTATGAAAATCCTCCATGTAGCCAGAGCCCACTGGCTTTAGGTCTACCAACACTGGAGTTTCATCTGAGAGTTCATTAAACCGCTCGAGGTCAACCTCAATACCAGCTCTGCCGGCAATTGCGCTTAGGTGAATGATTGCATTGGTTGAACCGGAGACACTAAGCAGAACCCGTAGCGCATTTTCCACAGAATCTTTGCTGATCAGTTGATCTAGCCTTGGGCCCCCTTGGATGGCCATCTTGGCTGCTAACACCCCGGTTTGTTCGGAAGCTCTTAATCTGTCAGCATGGACAGCAGGGATGGAAGCAGTATTAGGTAGCATCACTCCAAGGGTTTCTGCAATCACTGCCATACTTGAAGCCGTACCCATCACCGCACAGGTCCCAGAAGTCACTGCCAGATTTCCCTCAATCTGATCAATTTCCTGTTGAGAAACGTTCCCTGCACGATATTGCGCCCAAAAACGGCGGCAATCAGTACAGGCTCCCAGACGTTCTCTCTTGTAACGGCCCGTCATCATTGGGCCAGCAACTAGCAACACTCCAGGTTTGCCAGCTGACACTGCTCCCATCACCAAGGCAGGAACTGTTTTGTCACACCCTCCCATCAAGACAACAGTATCCATCGGCTGGGCCCGGATCATCTCCTCCACGGCCATCGCCATCAGATTGCGATAGACCATGGAAGTTGGACTGAGAAAAACTTCTCCCAGGGAGATCATTGGAAAAGGTATGGGTAGTGCGCCAGAAGCCAATACACCACGCTTGACTGCCTCCAACATTTCTGGGAAATGGCGGTGGCAATTGTTGAAACCACTATCGGTGTAACAGATGCCAACGATCGGCTTATCCAGTGATTCACTGGTGTAGCCCATAGATTTGGCAAAGGAGCGCCGCAAGTAGCGAGCAAAGTCCTGATCACCATAATTGGTCAAGCCGTTGTCAAGACCCTTTGCAATTTCAGACATCCACTGATCCTTTTGCCAAGCGGTGTCTAATATATTTTGGAACCAGATAGTCAAAAATTCCTAGGCTTCCACCCTCCCGACCAAAGCCACTTTCTTTTATACCACCAAAAGGCGCTTCTGCAGTAGCCAGCAATGTTTCGTTGATTCCTACCATTCCTGATTCTAAAGCCTGAGTAGTCTGCTCAGCTAATGCAGAATCATGTGTGAAAACGTAAGAAGCTAGACCAAAAGGGGTTGAATTGGCTAATTTGATTGCCTCCTCGAATCGATCAAAACTTGTTATAGGAGCCACAGGAGCAAAAGGTTCTTCGATCATGATTCGAGCATCTGAGGGAACATTCGCCAATACAGTTGGTTCCAAGAAATATCCAGTTTTATGGCTTGTATCTAGGTTCCCACCAAGGAGCAATTCCGCTCCTTTTACTTGTGCATCAGCGATGAGTGAAAGTGCATTTTTTAATGATTTTTCTCGAATCAATGGTCCAGTTGTAACGCCTTCATCGAGACCACTTCCAGTTTTCAGATTTTTCGCAACCTCGACAAAAGCTTTGGTAAAAGGTTCGATGATAGAGCGATGAACGTAGAACCTTGACGGTGAAATACAGACCTGACCACAATTTCTAAATTTTGTAGTAGCCAATTTTTTTGCGGCAGAAATAGGATCAAAATCTGGATAAACAATGACTGGGGCATGGCCACCCAGTTCCATTGTGACTTTTTTTATACCCTCAGCGCACTGGCGTAGAATTTCCTTTCCAATAGGTACTGAGCCTGTTAGCGAGACCTTTCTGATAATCGGTGAAGAAATCAAATCTCCTACCATTGGATTGGGATCTCCAGTAAGAATTGAAAAGACTCCTGCAGGCAAACCAGCATCAATCAAAACTTGACCGAGGGCAAAACAAGACCCAGGTGCTTCAGAGGCAGGGCGTGAGATTACTGGACACCCAGCAGCAAGCGCGGCAGCAATTTTACGAGCTGGTAACAACAACGGAAAATTCCATGCAGATAGTGCCAGGCAGGGCCCCACGGGCTGGTATATGACCGAAAGGCGTTCATCCGGCAATCTAGCCGGAATGATTTGGCCATATGCTCGTTTACCCTCTTCACTATACCACTCGAATTGATCTGCACTGGCTCCTACCTCTGCTTTCGCTTCAACAAGAGGTTTGCCTGTTTCAGTGCTCATTATTTTTGCAATTTCATCAACATGAGATCTGATTAGATCAGCTGTACGACGCAAAACAGCTGCACGTGACCAAGCAGAAGTTTTTTTCCATTCTACACCTGCTTGCTGACAGTTGACTAAAGTTCTTTCAATATCGTCTCTCGTAGCTGCTGGAATAGTTCCTATCAGCTGTTCTGTAACAGGACTCACAACAGATATCACTTCTTGATTACTAGCTGATTGCCATTTCCCACTGATTAAAAGCCCAAAATCTTTGTACATTGGTGTTCCAGGTAACTAGTGAAGATCAACTTTTTAAAATTTAATTTAAATATAATTCTTTGTTCACACTCTAATCGTAAAACTATTTTTAAGACAATTTAAATCACTGTTTCAATATATCTCTGCTGAACTTCTTCACACCAGTTTCCGACGTTCCAGTTTCCATAGGCTCCCATACTTCCAAGTGGGTTAGGACCATGGTAAACTGGTACATGAATCAAACTAAGGCCTGAGTGTGCATAGGCTTCAACCAACACCTTTTTCAAATCCTTAAGATTAGTACCACCCCAAAACGCTCGAATGCCTTTTATAGATTGGGCCATCTTTACGTAGTCTACTTCTACCACATCATTTGTGCGATAAGCACAACTGTATTGGGCTTCTTGCAATTGGCTGATCGCTGCCATTCGACGATTATCGAGTAGCAAAATAGTTCCATGTACACCATGCTGAATGCCGTCGATCAAAATTTGTGGATTCATCATAAAGGAACCATCTCCTGTCAAGGCAATACTGTAACAACCTTTATTTGCTAGGGCTTGGGAAAGTAATGCAGAAACAGCAAAGCCCATATAAGACGATCCTGAATCAGTGAATGTTTCTTCAGGAGAATTGTCTTCTACAATTTGGAATCCATTGGCTTGGACGTCACCTGCATCAAAAAACTTTATAGCCCCATGAAGCCGTGCAAAGTCATCAGCAATTTTAATTACCTGAGGCTGGGTTAGAAGAGGAGTTCCCCAAATGTCATCTTTAATAGTAGCTGCTTCGAATCTTTCTTTCTTGAAAGCTTGCCATTCCTTTTTTTTAGTTAAGCATTTCGACAACCACTCACTTTTATTTTTCTGCTTGTCCAAGCATTGAGTCAATTGCTCAAGAATAGTAGCAGCATCTCCTTGCAGCGCTAGCGTGTTGTTGTAGTGAAGTACATCATTAAAATCTGTATTAATGTTAATCACATGTTTTGCTTTAGGCCAACCGATACCGGAACAGTCACTCTGACAAACCCCTCGGCTACCGACAAAAATAACTAGCTCAGCTTCCTGCATGGCGTAATTACCACTGATAGAACCCTTCGACCCGCCGACATGCATGTTTTGTGGATGATCATCGGGTACAACCCCTGTAGAGCCAGGGCTTAAAACGACCACAGCCCCAGAGGTTTCTGCGAAACAGAGCAATGCCTTTGCAGCTTTGCGTGACCCTCCTCCCACCTTGATCGCTATCTGAGAAGCTTGGGAAATCAATGCTGCCGCATTTTTGATCAAGGTATCGTTAAGGAGGTAAGGTACAAATGGCTGAGGACGCTCTGGCAAGCTATCTAATCGTAAGGTAACCTTTGCAGGCTGTGTATTGATGGGTAGGTTCAAAAAGAAGGGGCCTGCTTTTGAAGGATGAAAAACTCTTGTGGCTCCTCTTCGAAGCGCATCACGAAAGGCTTGAGGAGTGTGGAGAGTGTATGATGATCCCATTGTAGCTGTGATTTGCCCGAACATGCCTTGCTCACGTTTCGGTACTTGCTGCATGTTATATCCCTCGCCATGAGTAGTTTCATCACCGTAAATGTGGTAGACTCCAATACCATTTGATGAAGAAACTATGGACGCTGCCATGGCTTGCAGAGCTCCTGGTCCAATAGAGGTGATAACTGCACACGGTTCATCATACACCCAACGCAGTGCTGTGGCAGCATGGGCCATTTCAACTTCGTTTCGAAACTGAAATCCTTTCACCAAACCTGCAGATTCATAAACTCGAAGTGTTTCTCCAAATTCAGTAGAACCATGTCCCAAGATCATTAGAAATTTGGTAATTCCTTGCCTGATCAGCCCTAGCACTAGTACCTCCGTTAGGCCCAAGGAAACTATATTTGATAATAGCCCTGCCTCAACAACTGCATTCACCCCACCATGGCTTTTAAACCATTTCGCTCTTTTTTCTTGGGTTTCTGGAAGACCTTGCGATGAGTTCATGACAGCTCCTCCTGCAATCTAATTGATTGCCCTTTGTGGGCTGATTCTTCTGCTGCCAAGGCAAATTTTAATACCTGTCTTCCCTGCCTGGCAGTCAACATAGGTTCTCCTCCATCTTTCAGCACATTGAGAAAATGGCGAGTTGACTGAATAAAACTCTGCTCCCACCCCATAGCTACATCCCGATATTCAGTGATATTGCTCTTGGAGTAGAGCACTAGTGGAGGAGTTTCACCGATTCGACCGTGCCCTCCGTTGATCCAAATGATCCCATGTGTGCCTGTTATTTCCACACGGTCATCTTGCGCATAGTAGTAACCAGAAATTTCAAGTTCAGGAGAATAGACAACCTCCAAGTTACCAATTTTCCCATTCTGGAAACGAAACGAAATCAATGATGGGGCATCCAAAAATCCACCGTCTTGCCGTTGTGTATGATGAATGAAAGAGTGCACTTCCTCTGGATTCCCCATGAAGTACCAGGCCAGTGCAAATTTGTGATGCCCATCATCAAACACTAGTGGACCGCCTCCAGAGGTCTCTTTATCTTGTCGCCATGCATCAGCACTTTTTGGTATCTCCCACGCTGTTTTTCCCTTACCAGAGTTTGACTTAATCCGGATTGACAGTGGTTCGCCAATCGCTCCCTCATCTATCAAGGCTTTGGCCTTCATTACTGGTGGGTGAAAGATAAAGTTTTCAAATACTTTAAACGGCTTTGGACTTGCTTCAGCGGCAGCCACCAATTGATCTGCCTCTTCCAGATTGATACACATTGGCTTTTGTAGTGAAACTATTTTCTCTGCTTTGATTGCCTTCAAGGCTACCGGCAAGTGCAAATCATGCGGGAGCAGCAATTCAACCAAGTCCACGTCATCTCGCGCCAATATGTCTTCACAATCGTTTGTGACAGCTGCATCCAGACAGCCCCACTTTTCTGCTCGAGCTTTTGCAAGGTTGAGATCTTGATCACAGAGCGCTGTGATCTGACTAAAGGGGTTTTGTATGTACTCGATAGCGTGTAGGTCAGAGATTCGACCTGTGCCGATAATTCCTACACGAATTGTCTGCCTGGTCATGTCACCTCTGAAAATTAAGTTTATTCGCTACATTCTGCAGGATTGTCCCAAATGTTTTAAGGTGCTCATGCTGGATACGTACGGAAGGTCCTGAAATTCCGATAGCTGCGATCATACTTCCTCGGCCATCAAACAGCGGATACGCAGCACATCGAATTCCTTCTGCAAATTCTTCATTATCAATCGCAAACCCAACCTTGCGGGTTTCCAAAAGTTCTCGATTTAGATGCGTTAAATTGACGATTGTTTTCTGAGTATAAACCTGTAGTTCAGTTGGAATTTTGGCATTTCCAAAAGCCAGAAAAGCCTTTCCGAGCGCGGTACAGTGTAGCGGTGATAGAGAACCTATCGGGTGGTCTACTTTTAATGGTCGCAGAGAGTCAACCTTATCTATGTACCACACTCGGTCTTCAATCAAGACCGCAAGATGGGCACATTCTCCTGTCATCTGAACGATTTCTTCTAAAGCAGGACGACAACGCTCCTTACATGCAATCACTTCAGTGAGAGAATGCTGATTTGTAGTTTCTGTGTTCCGTGAAACAGCGGAATAACGACGCGATGAATTTTGAGATGCATATCCAGCTGCTACCAATGTCTTTAAAATGTGAGAAGCGTTTGATTTGTCAACATCCAGTTGCTCAGCAATATGCGTCAATCTGAGCGGTTCATCAGCCTCTCTAAGAATATCCAGAGCTTTGAGCCCTCGGGACAGGGATTGTAGTAACCTCACAGCGGGCCTATTCCTGATCGAAATTTGTAAGTTTTGCCACTAGTTCTATTTGCCTCTCTGAACAGCCATATCAATCAAACAACAAAGAATACCAAACCCCGATTCCAAAAAAGTTGGATAATGTCATGCAATTTATTTAATATAAGACAACTTTTCAGGATATTTTATAATTTTTTCCTATGTTCGCACACATTCGTTGCCCAGAGCAATAATTTAATTGACAGCACAAAAACTCCCTGCTTAGATAAGCGGCGTGTACTGTTTTTGTTTGACAGAAGACAACTTTAACTAAGGAGGAGATCTCATGAAATACATAAATCGCCGTACACTCCTGGGAACTTTGTTCGCACTAGCCTTCATTGGCCTGACCACACCAGCTCTGGCGCAAAGTGAAGTGACAATAAGTCACTACTTTACCGGCGAGCTGGGGCTGAAGGCTTTTGGTGAGCAAATGGAAAAGTTCGAGGCAGCAACTAGCTATAAAATGAAAAACAGCCCTGTTGGTCACGAAGATTTCAAAACAGATATTCTGGTTCGAGCATCTGGAAACAGCCTTCCTGATGTCTTCAGTTACTGGGCAGGTGCAAGAGTTCAGTTCATTGCGGACTCTGAGAGCCTGAAGCCCATTGACCAAATGTGGAATCAAGCTGGATTGGATAAGATTGTTGCCAAAACGGTTGCAGACAGTGCAACTATGTACAATGGCAAAAGATTTCTGGTACCATTTAATTACCATTACTCAGGAATGTTTTATAACACCAAGGTGATGGCAGATGCAGGAATTACTGAAATGCCAACCGACTGGAATGGATTTCTTGCTCTTTGTAAAGAGCTGAAGTCGAAAGGAATCACTCCGATTGCATTAGGTTCAAAGAATCGGTGGCCAGCTCAGTTTTGGTTTGATTACCTGTTACTACGCAGTGCAGGCCCAGATTATCGAGCTCAATTGATGGCTGGGAAAGCCTCTTATGATGATCCACAAGTCAAACAGGCGATGGGGATGTGGAAGGCGTTGGTTGATGCGGGGTATTTCATAGAAAGTGCTAACGCCAATACATGGACAGATGCCTCAGACCAGGTAGCAAGGGGTGATGCAGCGATGACTCTGATGGGCACATGGATTACAGGTTACTGGAACGGCCTTGGCCTGGTCCCAGGAGCAGATTATGACTTCTTCCCATTCCCTAGCATCATGGCTGGGGTTCCTTCAGCATCAGTGGGTCCTGTAGATGGTTTAGTAATTGGCGCAAACACTACTAATCCAAAGGGTGCAGAGGAATTCTTGAAGTTTATGGTTTCTGATACAGGGGTGCAAGCCGCCTGGAGCAAAGCTCAAGGTGCTCTATCAGCGAATGTCAATGTTGATGCATCAAATTATAATTCTGTAATGTTGAAAGCTTTTGAGACTGTTAAAAATTCAGATGCTTTTGCGTTCAACTATGACTTAGCCACTCCACCTCCAGTGGCCGAAGTTGGCTTGTCGATGTTTGCCCGATTTATGGATGATCCTTCAAGGGTTGATGAAATCATGAAGCAAACAGCACAAGATGTTGCTGGTGCCTTCAAAGAATAAGCCGAATTAACTCCAACATGCGGGGTCCTTCTTGGTCTCCGCGAAACAAAGCTGGCATGGAACGCGATAGACGCTTCTGGCGAATCGTCCTCCTTACACCCCCACTTCTCGTATTTGCCGTCTTAATCGTTTGGCCTCTCCTTAGTTCATTTTATTACAGTTTTACAAACTGGAACGGCTTCAGTAGTAACTATCAGTTTGTTGGATTAAGTAATTTTCAAAAGATCTGGACAGATCGTCTGTTTTTTCAGGCAACAATAAATACTATTATTTGGATGGTTTCAGCACTACTACTGCCAACCTTGTTGGGGCTTGTACTAGCCCTTTTACTTGACTCAAAAGTTCGTGGTAGAAAATTCTTCAAAACGATCTTTTACTTACCTATATGCCTTTCTGCTATTGTCGTAGGACAAATCTGGATTTGGATTTATCAACCTAACTGGGGACTACTCAACACATTAATTGAAGAGATCACTGGAGATCGTTTTCGTTATGCATGGCTGGCTAAGCCAGATAGTGCTCTTTTCTCAGTGATTATTGCTTGGTCATGGCAACAGACAGGATTGTCAATGGTAATTTATCTCGCAGGACTCACTGCAATTCCATCTGAAATACTTGAAAGTAGTGCGAGTGAGGGGGCCACTACATGGAAGCGAATATGGTATATAATAATACCTTTACTTGTTTCATCAACTACAGTTGTCATAGCACTCTCTGTGATCAATTCACTGAAGGGTTTTGATATTTTATATGTCATGACTGGAGGAGGACCTTTTAATTCATCTGATACTTTAGCAATGCATATGTATAATGAGAGTTTTAAGAAATACCTTATAGGATATGGAAGTAGTATCTCAGTAGTTTTATTTTTGATTGCATTGATAATTATTGGAATTTATTTTAGACAACTTAGAAAAGTTGATCAGATTTACGGTTAGATAGTCATTAAAAAATTATTTCATTTTGATTTTATTAGAGAAAAAGTTATTTTTTAAATTAAAATTCAATAAATTTATCTTATAATTTAAATGTTTGGCTATAAAAAAACTGATGGCTCAGATATTTATCCTTGGCCAGTTGTCATCTTTATTATTTTATCAATTCTATCAATTCTGTTTTTGGCCCCAACAGTAGGTATTTTATTATCATCGATTAAAACGACAAAAGATATCGCTTTAGGAGAACTATGGACTATTCCTAGTGAACTTTATTTTGGAAATTATGTTGAAGTCTTAGATAATCCTGCCGTTGGTCAGTATTTTATAAACACACTATTGGTAACTGTTCCAGCAACTTTTGCTTCTATTGTGCTTGGTAGCCTGGCAGGTTATGTTTTCGCCAAGTTACCATTTCGTGGAAGTGAAATACTTTTCTTGATTCTTGTGTCAGGAATGTTTTTCCCTCCTCAAGTAATATTGATCCCACTATTTCGACTGTTCAATAGCATTGGTTTGATCGATACACTTTGGCCAATTTTTCTTGTTCATACTGCGCTGGGAATTCCAATTTGTAGTTTATTGATGCGCAACTTTTTTTCAACGATACCTGCTGAAGTGCGTGAAGCCGCTATACTAGACGGTGCTAATGAATGGCAAATTTTGACAAGAATTGCTTTACCATTGAGTTTGTCAGCGCTAGCTGTTTTAGCTACCTTACAATTTACCTGGATTTGGAATGATTTTCTTTGGCCACTCATTTTCACCCAATCTGACGAAAAAAGAACAATTATGATTGGAATAGTTAACTTGCGCGGACAGTATACCGTTGCCTGGGGAGTGCAAGGAGCTCTCTCTTTAGTTGCTAGCTTACCTACGATTATTATTTTTCTTTTTTTTCAGCGATATTTTATCAAAGGGATGACAATGGGGGCAGTTAAAGGCTAACTATCTTGTTCAGTAAGATAATACGCAATATCTAATGGATTTTTTTCCTTTATTAGAGCTGATTCAACCAGTCTTATTATTGATTAATTGTCTTATAGATTCTTGATTTAAATTCACTATAAAAACTTCGGATGCTAATGTAACTAAGGCTCCTTCCGTAACACCACTCCTAAAGGCCTTGAAAATGTTTTATAAGATTCCCAGTTCTATTCTCATAAATGGATTATTTCTGTCCGTATCTGTTTAACTCTCTGTAAATATGCTGTCAGTTCAGCAAGGCCTAGAAAACTGGGATTCCCGGTTCCGGAATTGAAGCTCTGATCTTTCTCGATCTAAAATAGTATTTTTTTGACCAGAGCCATGCAAAGTGGGGATGCTTCTCAAATAGTAACGAAGCAGGTGGGACACAAAGACAGATTAGATGCTTTGATGGTACTAATTGATTGATGAGCAGGAGTGATTGAACCTGCAAGGGGATGATTTAGCACAAAATATCGTCAAAAGAAAAATATTTTAAGTGTGACTGTAGGTGTCAATCCACTAATTTATATGAGCCATACTTTAAGGAACTACAATAAAGAGGAATTAGCAAAATAAAATAATTATTTGAAGTAACTAACTTTTTTATTTAAATGAAGAAGAGTGCAAGGCGTTAAATTTCAGTTAAACTGATGAAAATAGCGAGAGTCGGAAGCGCTACGACAGCTTTTATTTGCTGGAAAAATTCTGGCTCACGTGGCCATATACGTTTCCGCCATCTGAAAATTTACAATCTAAAGGCAAAGCAGAATTCATTATTCATTCTCAAATATAAAGTTTACCTTCCGCCACTTGGACACAATTCCCACCAATCCAGGTGGCGCCTACCATACCGTTTTGCTTTCTCGCTCTGGCTCGCAGATTGCTCGGTCTTCCCATTTCAAACCCCTGAGCAACCCTCCACTCATAATCCCTGTCTATACTTTCATCCAAGTAAGCGAGTAATCCAGCCAAAGCGCAATTGGCGCTACCAGTTGCAGGATCTTCGGGTACGCCGTCCAATGGGGCAAACATTCGAGTTCTCAGATCAAATTCACCTTCTGACCACACATACAGATGTAACATGCATACACCCTGAGCCTGCAGTTCTTGAAAAGCCTCTAAATTTGGTCTCGCCCTCTCCAATTGCTCTCTATCCTTCAATTCTACCATCAGGAAAGGTAGGCCGACGGAAGCAAGCCGAGGTCCGTGCCGTCTTGTTTCAATATCCAATGCCGTTAGACAAAGAGCCCGGCTAACAGTTTCTGCATCAATCTCTGCTCCGAGTATAAGAGACTTAGGAGCCTGCAGTTCGAAAAGAAGGTGGCCGCCCTCCTCTTGCGTGATAGAGATAGGCACTAAGCCGGCCACTTCCTCAAAGGTAATCTTTAGGGGTATCTGCATATTACCAAGATAACCGTTCTGATAGAGAGTGAAGGCGGTACCAAGATTGGGGTGGCCTGCGAAAGGGACTTCAGAGGTAGGTGTAAAGATCTTCACCCTATTAGTCTGACCATGCTCTGGAGGAAAGACAAAAGTCGTTTCTGAAAAATTAAATTCACGAGCTATCTGCTGCATTTGCTCATCATTCAGGCCATTAGCTTCTGGAATTACTGCGAGCTGGTTCCCTCGGAAAGCGTGTTTGGTGAAGACGTCACAGGTGAAGAATTGGTAGATCATCAAAGGAATAGGTCCATTTTCAGTTGTAAACTATCATTTACTATTCGTACTGATGTAGCACTAATATAATTATACTAGTTTCTTACTGAGATTATTGCTGCCATGTATTGAATCGAAATTGATTCGTGGTTTCTTCTTTTTTATTTTCATCAATTTCTTTAAGTAATTCTAAAAGTTTTTCTTTGAAATCCTCATTAACTTCTAATGTGTTATTTGTTTTGCTAGCTTCATTTAGAAAATGCTGAAAGCCCCTGCCTTGCTTGCGTCCTTCTTCAGTATGCATATCAATTGCGAAATCAGGAATAATTGGTTTTTTGCCGTAGCGAAATTCATTTATTACAATGTTTTTCATATGATCACTTGTGCGATCTTTTTTCGCTGCGGATAAATATCGAATTGCATGTACAAAAAATATTGGACGATCACCATCACTATATGGGAAGTTTTGTCGCATCTGATTTAATGAATTAATTAATATTGGTGAGTTCAAATCACCAAAGCCAACGTCTTCAACTGAGATTGCTTGTAGTCTTCTCCAAAGCTTATCTTCAAATTGGGAACTTGTAATATACATTTCAAAAGCAAAAATAATAGCCTCTTCAGTCATGCTTCGCCGGATAGATTTTTGTAGAGCAGAGATAATTAGATCACCCTTTATACCATTTCTAGTTGTGATATTCTGCCAAGGATCATAAGATATAAAATCTTCCATATTTTTCTCAATAATAATCATATTTAGTAGGATTTAATTTTTATAAAAAAATTGAATTTAGATTGTATAGTAATACTACTGAAACCATATTTTTTTTATAATTTTCAAAGATGTATTAAGATCTTTTATTCAGTAATAAATCTACTATAAATAGACTGCCCAGATGATGCTGATAAAGAAATATTTTTGCTTGTTGAATATATTTATTCTCTCATCTCTCCTTAAACAGGAATTGTGGTACCAGCCGCATTTCTATCAACATGATTTTGTGGAACACCCGGAAATACTTCTTTAAATAAACTCAACATATTCATAGTAGAGCGTCTATCGGAATTTTCATGTAAATGTCCAGAAGGACCTAGCGTTGGGGGTAGTGCAAATCCGTGAGGTGTTCCTGAGTGATCATGAAAATTCCAATCAACTCCAGCTTCATTCATTTCAGCAAAGAATCTTTCCTTGCTTTCGTTCGTAACTAGATAATCTGCTGCACCGTTCTCAACCAAAACAACTGCTCCTGTGTTATAATTGTTCTCACATAATTTGAGTGGAGGTCTCATTGCTCCACTTTTTGCTGCACTGGGATCTTCACCGGTCTGTAATAGACCATGGAAAGAAACAACCCCTCCGACATCTAATCCACTTCTAATACACTCCAAAACCGCCATTCCTCCAAAACAGTAGCCGATTGCAGCTGGAGCAAACGTTTTGTCAACGAAGGGACTCTCCAAGCCTTTTTCCAACCAGATCTTTAACAAAGCTCTGAATTTCTCATGATCGTGATCCAGTGAAACTAGTGCCTCAAAACAACGCTTCCTGAAAGCTGGTACGAGCTGCTCATTTTCCGGCCATAATCTTTGATGGGGCGGGACGAGATCTCCATAAAGATCTGCGGCCAATCCAACATATCCCAATCTTGCCAGGTACTCTGCAACATCCAGTTCGAAGAACTTGAGTCCTTGATAATTATGAAAAATCAACACGAGTGGGCGTAGGCCTTGTTCAACACTTGGCGCTACAAGATATCCTTTGTAGTTATTATCTCTGAAAGAAAAACTGATTTCTGATCTTTGGAGATCCAAACCACTGGGTGAATTTTCTTTTGATTGATTCATGTCTACTAAATGATGTTATTTGATGATTGTTCAAACCAAGATTTTTTTGGCTGTTACCACATACAATGGATCGAAGTTACTGTTTTCACTGACAAGTTGCTCAAACTGAATTTCACGAAACTCTCCTGCCATCTCAAAGTACCAGGCAACTAGCCTACAATGATCCTCGCCGGTAAATATTCTCCAAGCAAGTATTGCTTTCATTGGGAACATTCTGTTTGAAAAACTTACACAACAGGTCCCATTAGGTTTTAAGACTCTGTAAATCTCTTTAAAAACCTGTACCGGAGAGGTTAAATATTGAACTGATACTGCAATCGTACAAAGGTCAAATTCTTCGTTACCATATGGCAACTGCTGCTCATTGTTTAGGTTTTGAATATGAAAATCAGTGAGCTGAGAATTATTTTGCAGCTCAATTTGGTTCATTCCTTGACCAGAAACCCTAGAGTAGTTTTTATGGTCAGGCAGGTGTGAGACCCAACTTGACATCAAATCCAGTACAGCATCACCATCTCTTAGCAACTGATCATAGTAGTTTGTCAGAACTTGACAGGCATTCTCGTCAATGTGCTTAACTAGTCTTGGAGTAGCATAAAAAATGTTATCATCATTTGAGTCTTCTTTGGTGAATAGTTGTTGTGGAATCATCTTTAATCCTGAAGAAAATCTTGAAGAACTGAAAGGTAACATTCACTTATCCTATCTAGTAACTAGCCCAAACTACCAAATATGCCTGTGGAACTTGACATCTGGACCGTTAAAAATTTCTTTAAGTCGAAGTATCTCTGCCATTAGGAGTAGTTCAAGTGATGATACTTTCCGTTTTCACGAAATGTTCTTTCATCACCTCCCTTTGTGTTGGCAATGTCGATTGCAGTGCTGAGAATTAGCTTAACAACTGCCTAATTATCTTTTTATGTCAATTTCTCCCCCACTTCTCCTCCGAACAGCTGATTACATTTGCTAAAGTTTACTAAGAGGCGTTCATTCGTCTCTTTTTGAGGAGTCAACAATAATTGGAGGATTTATGTTTCAGTCTGAGCAGACAAATCAACTGTACTTGAAGGCAAAGGTCGAACTGTGTGATTACACACAACGAATTTATCCACAACCTGTAAATGGAGCAAAAGTTTTGCGAAAAACTCCAGCAAATAGGTGGGAGGTTAAAATGCTCTGTGGTCCAGAATATCTTGCCCAGCACGGTATCTCTCCACAAACAGAAGCTAAATGTATGATTGAAATAGAAGAAAATGGAGGATATTTGGAAGCATAGAATTCATGCTCTCACTGGTTGAATAATTACCTCATGGAGGCCTTTCTTCGTTTATTCCTTCCTCTCGAATGACTGGCGGCAGAGGCTTCTGGTCATTCCACAAACTCTTGACAACAAAATAGCTAGTCTTAACCCACAAACTTTGTGTCATTAAGTAGCTAAGACTAGCTATTATCAGATTTAACTTGATATAGGCTAGTTTTCAAACTGGCTGGCTATATTTCCAACGATAGGCTTTACCAACTATCCATCAGATGGTTTTGGATCAGCCAAAATGCTTAATAAAGGTATTATGGTGACGTTGAGGGAAAAATAAATTATTGAGTAAATTCAACTTCAGATTTTTGTCATTGATCATAGTGATCTAAAATAGACTGCACTTTACGAAGTGCGAGAGTTTTTGGACAAGTGCTTTGCGGAAGTTGAAAATATTGTTGATAATACAGCTAACCCAATTAGCACAGCCACTCCCTTTTCAAAGTGTTCATATCCTCCAATACTTACCACCATTGAACCTCCCAGTACACCAAATCCCATCTGAGTAGCTCCAACAACGCCAGAAGCACTTCCCCCAAGTTCTCCAGCAGATGCAATAGCGCCTATAGTTGTTGTTGCCATTACAAACCCAGCTGAAAAACCAAAGAAAAAACTAGGAATTCCTATCAAAATGGGGTGGCTCACGCCAATCAAACTGGGCAAAAGCAAAGCGCTAATTGCAAAGACAGATAATAGACCTCCTAGTTGAGCCATTTTTTCAAGGCCTAGTTGATGAACCAAGTGCTTTGTCAAAAAGTTTCCAAAAGCAAAACCAATTGGACTGAGCATAAACCATAAACCGACTTCTGCAGTATCAACTCCAATTCTATGATACTCAAAAGGAATGAAGCCAATCATTGTGAACCAAATTCCAACGCAACAGGAGGAAGCAAGCATGAAGGCCAAGAATAATCGATTGGTCATAAGTGCTAGGTAATCTCTCGTAAAATTCATCAAATCAACTTTTTTTATTGGATGAAGGTTAGTTTCAGGAAGCAAGATTATATTCAATACGAGTGGCACTAGCCCTGCGAGGAAAATTCCTAGCATAACCCCCCTCCAGCTAACCAGATCTGTAATCAATCCTCCAAAAGCAAAGCTACATATAGGCACAATGAGCATAATGCCAGTGATCAGTGCGAGAGTACTTGCACTTTCTAAACGACCATAAGAGTCACTAATAATTGCTCTGATAATTGAATAGACTGAAGCAGCACCAAATCCCTGAAGGGTTCTTGCTAAAATTAAAATTTCAAATGATTCAGCGAAAGCTGCTGTCAGGCCACCAAGTGCTAAAATAGCGAGGCCAACAAATAATGGCCTCCGACGTCCATAGCGATCTGAGAGAACGCCATAAAACAATTGAAAAAAAGCGAGCGAGATAAAGTAACCAGATAAAAGTGACTGTGAGTTGGCCTCATCAACACTAAACTGCTCTGTAATGGAACTAAGAGCAGGAGAAATAATCGTGGTTCCAACCGTGCCACAACCCATATTTAAAACTAAGAGCCATATTGCTACCTTTTGTGGCATATCCGACTAATTTTTGAGAATTGAGAAAGCAAGTGTTGATGATAGTTATCATGGAGCAAAAGTGTCTATATAGAGTCATCAGTGACATGATGGGCAAGTATACTTTGCTTTTGTTCCATAATTTTGTAGGTGCCACTGCAGAACTACCCTCTGGTAAGTATAAAATTTGTTCTCTGAAACATCATTTCAATCCACTTTTTCTATATTTTCACCATGGAATCTTCTCTCCGTCCCATGCGTAAAAAGCACCCAAAGGATTTTTGTCTACACTCTCTATGACATCCATCATACTTTTTACACTATATTCAGGAGTGAAGAGATGATCTGGATTCATGTTTTTGGAAAAAGGGGAACTTAGATTCGTATCTACTGTGCCAGGATGAAGAGCAAGCACTTTTACATTTGGACAACCGCGATTGAATTCAATCGCAATATTGCTCAGCATCATATTTAGCATAGCCTTTGAGCCCCTGTAGCTATACCAACCACCAGCCCGATTGTCCTCAATGCTTCCGACCCTTGCAGAAATGGCAGCAAAGACAGCCTCTTTTTTGTGCCTCATTAACTTCATGAAATGTTTAGCTAGCAAGACAGTAGGCAAGGCATTGACTCGCACAGCTTCAATAAATTGCTCCTCATTAATTTTCCGAAGGCTTTTCTCGGGTCCGTGGTCACTGTTATGAAGATAGCCAACACAGTTAACAAGATAGTGAATTTCGGATACCTCCTCACTAACCACCCTTGCAATTTCAATCATCTCATCTTCTTTAGTACTATCAGCCTTTACAGGGAAAATACGATCGGGGTAATTCTGTATCAAGGCCTCCAATCTCCCATTACAACCTACTAGCCCTGCATCTGATCGATAAGTAACAAACACTTTTCCTGCGCCACGCTTGAGTAGCTCCTCAGCAAACTGAGATCCTAATCCTCCGCTAGCACCATTGATTAAAGCATTTTCAAATCGATACATCTTCACTCCTTGTTTAATTTCCACTAATAAAATTTTAAATATTGTTCGAAAGCAGTCCAATTCTATTTTCCCTCAAGAAATCAATTTATCAGGAGAATTCTTGGGGCTCTTTTCTAAATGAAGTAGTCCATACTGTTGACTCAGTTTTGCAAAATAGTTTGAGCACTTTTTTGGAGAACATAGGTTGACCAATCATATCATCCGTGTTCTCTCCCTTCTACTAACCCATCAGCTAACCAGGTGGGTTAGTTGATCGTGCTGTCAGGCATCGCAGTGTTGCAGAATGTCTCTCTGCTGCTTGCCTGCTGATTAGAGGAAACGTAAGCGATGAAACCAATTAAATTCAATTTGATAAAAAGCATCAGCAGTCTCAGTTGTTAGTCAGTTTGTTGGAACATGTTTCTGAGGTACTGAAAAAAGAAAAGAAGCAAATAAAAAAAGAAACACAAAAAATCTCTTCTTCTGTGAAGGATAGTGTTAGTTAAAAAATATTATATAATTAATAATATCAATATTTTATATATTTTTATTCTGGCGGCACTATTTTCGGAAAGGTATTTATTCCGAAGTGTCGATTTTGACACTATTTTTAGCAACTATACAGGAGTATGACTGTGAAAAAGTTAATTTTGATGCTGTTTATAATGTTGTCAAATACAGCAATTGTGATGGCCGGTAGCGGTCACACGAAAAATTTGGTTGAAACGGCAGCAGGCAACGATGCTTTTGAGACCTTGGTAGCAGCAGTGAAAGCTGCAGGACTCGTGGAAACTTTAGCTGGCAAAGGGCCGTTTACGGTCTTCGCACCGACAAATGAAGCTTTCGCCAAACTACCTGAAGGTACCGTTGAAAGTCTACTGAAGCCAGAAAACAAGGATAAATTAGTCTCTATCCTCACCTATCATGTCATTCCTGGCAAAGTCATGTCCAAGGATATTAAACCAAGTCAAATGGTCAAAACTGTCAACGGACAGCAAGTCTCAATCAAACTTTCTTACGGGAAAGTGAGTGTTGATGGAGCTACTGTGACTGCAGCCGATGTGGAAGCGGACAATGGTGTAATTCATGTTATTGATTCGGTTATCCTACCAAAGAGCTGATCCCTACTTCATCTAATTTTTGATTCGTCGCTGGCTCTATTTGGGCCAGTGATAGTTTCTAAAAAACTAGTTTGTGCTGGTTACGCAAGACTAGCTTCTGAAAACGCTCGCAAATGCCTCAAACATAGTTTGAAAAAACCAACTGAGAAATCATGATTGATATCATATTAGGAAGCCTAATCTTATTTGCAGCAGTTGTATTTGCAGTGCTGCTGACACTATTTTTTTCCCTTTGGCCTTTGCAAAAAAAACGAGAACATGACTATTGGTGTCACCGCCAAAATATTGCCCATGGTCACGATCACGGCAATCAAGAACCTCACGTAATTTGAGTGAATCATGTCCGAACACACCAATACATGGCCCGAACTAGCAATTGGGCTCTATAAGGCACTAACTGAAAAGAATGCAGAAATCACTTATCACTTTGAGGATACGAAAGTTGAAATTCCTTCTGGCACAGGGGCCAAAGCTGAACATGCTATCTGGAAACTAGATGGCAAATTAAGAATCAGTACAAAAACGATCGAGTAAGCTTGAACTTGGAGATTCAGAAAACTTTCAGGCTCCAATAAAGTTGCTTGCGCAGAATAATTGGACCTTTGCGGACTAGGTTTGCCCTAGTAATTCTTAGTGAACTTGATACTGCGGCCAGTAAATTCATGGAGAAACAGATATTGGAGTTAGCTCAGAAACAATGTGCCCCTTGCCGTGGTGGCATTCCTCCACTCAAGGGAGATTCGTTACAGACGCTCTTTAGAAAACTAGAGAACGATTGGAAGATAATTGACGAGCACCATCTTCAGAAGGACTATGCTTTTGGCTCCTACAAAGAAGCTGTTCGCTTCACAAATCTGATCGCAAATTTAGCAGAATCAGAGCGACATCATCCAGAATTGCTACTGTCTTTCATAAATGTACGTGTCAGCATTTGGACGCACAAAATCGATGGTATGGTAGAAAGTGATTTTATTTTTGCTGCGAAGAGTGATCAGATTCACGCAAATGAATTCGCTTCTAACGAATGACCCATTCTGTTTCCAGTTCTAGTCTGCTGTGCCAGGTTCAACCTCAATTCAGTTTCCTCCACCAAAAATCCTTGCAAAATGAATATTCACCCATCCAGCACAGCCTATAAACTATTGTGGAGTTTTCGAATCATTTAACAATTGAGGCTATTTTTAGGCCCTAGCTTCATCCAGCTTGAAATACTCCTCCTGTTCAGAATAAATCCCACCAAGACCACTGCTCTTTACGAATGCTGAGACATCCAAAAATTCACACCCAAAGCTTTTTTCGAAAATACCTTCCAAAGAGTTGAGATCTCTCTATACCTCCCTGAAACCTCTCTTTACAGTCGCTGAGTCTTACCAAAGGAGGAGGAGCTGTCAGCAGTAGAGTGGGGCTTTTCTTATCTGGACCGACTGCACTTTGCTGAACGTATCTGATTAAAACGCTAACGCTTTCGGCAATGTCATAGGCCGAAACAGAAAAACGAAATTTCAGATCGTTAGCTCCTAACATGATCGTGATCAGGTCAAATAGCTGATGACTGTCCATGCAGGAAAGCAAGTAATTCATCCCATTAGTAGCTCAGCTGCTTAGCCCTTCCTCAATAATTCGAAATTCAACTCCCAACTTATTTTGGAGTACCCCCGTCCATCTTGCATCTGGGCCGCAACGGTGCCAGTCAGGTGAACTGTATTTCCATGTGTTTGAGTCACCATAACAAAAGATATTTTTCATTAGTACCTTTCCTAACTATTCCATGTAAAAAGGTTTGGGGTATTTGGGGGGCAGCTGGTAGTTGGTTTTGAACTTCCGGTTAACCACGTAATGAAGATGTCCAAGCAGTCTCCACAAATTTTTCTTCACAGCTCCATCAAAAACTAATCGTATCTTAAGTCTTGTTGGAAATACTTTGTTGAACCATAGGAATGAACTTGGTGTAATCCCATGTTCTCGGGGAGCTAGATGAATACTCATATTTACAGACCATTTCACCTATTGTAGATCCAGAAGATAGTAGCCTTGAAGCTCCCATATCTTGAAAGCGTTGGTCCAGATTTTAATCCTTGGGACGCTGGAAAAATTTGGATCTGACAGAGTGGTCCTAGGTAAAAATTTAAGAAGTGCTGTGGCTCTGACTACCTATTTTTGATACTCAGGACAGGGTCTCCAAAAATATTTTATCAGTTTGGAAATATCGGTCCTGCTTCAATTTATTAAATGCTGACAAACTGATTATTCCTCCAAAGAACATCCTCCATGCTCTATTAGGATAAGTGCATGTTATCTATCCGTTCTTTTCGTTATTTCTTCATGCTCCAACGTAGTCATTAAAACTTTTAAAATCTTCATTTGGCAAAGATCTCATTACCTTTTGGGATTTGGTGACAATGTCTTGTTGAGAATTTGAGGTAGGCTAGGTGTATCGGTGGATTGTGGACTATTGCATGCAGTCTGGGGTTCAGTAGGAGGTTATAGTCTCTCAGTTAGTTCGCTGACCTGTGAGTGGGGAAGTGTTTAACTCCCCACTCGAAATCGGGTGGCTCAGCTCTCAATTTGCTTGGACAACTCTGGAAATTGAATTCCAAACTCTTCAAGGCTGATTTCTTGTGCCAATGTTTCACCTGAGTCAGTTTGAATGGTGAAAACAATTTGGCCTAAATCACCATCGTGCTTGATAACGCGCTTGCCTTCCGCCATCAGTACAACATCACCTTTTGGTGCCTTTGAGATGTTGGCCATGGTGTAAGATTTGTTGCTGTTGCAACCTCCAGCAAAGCCCACTCCAGCGGACGCTAAGGATATGATCAAAATTGCTGCAAATTTTTTCATTTTTAGAACCCTTTTTCTAATTAATTGGGAGATTTTCAACTACTTTCATCCAAGTCTTCGAAACAATGCGCTTTCGAGTCCAAGATAACTTAATTATTATCGTTGCCCAAAAAATTTAGTTTGGCTAGAGATCAAAATTCATAGCAGGCCTTATTCTTATTTAAATGTTTGATATAAATATGTATATATATTTATAAATTCTTGAGAAATCATCTGGTAATAGGGTGAAAAATCCAAATCTTTTATCTATGAGAACTAGAAGATCACAATACACTTGTACAAACTATTGTCATGCAAAGAACCTCTTTCTAAGAGGTACCCGTAACTAAACTATTGCATAGGCTTCAGGGCCCCGGTGGAATCAAGCCGATGATGGACATTGCTCTTCCACTGATGGTCTCCACATCGACAGTTGCAATGTTGATGTTTATTGACCGTCTTTATCTCAAACAGGTCAGTGCAGAGGCAATGAACGCCTGCTTAAGCGGGGGCTTTACCTCTTTTGCCTTCTCATCTTTCTTCATTGGCATCATCGGCTTCAGCACAGCATTGGTTGCCCAATATTTGGGTGCTGGAAAACATGCAAACTGCCCCAGGATACTGACCCAGACGATTATATTCAGCTGCCTGAGCACACCAATCATTTTGATCCTAATTCCTGCTGGAAGATGGGTACTGGCAACTGCTGGGCTTTCTGAAGGGGAGATGGTGCAGGCCCAGATTTACCTCACCATCTTGATGGCTGGTAGCGCGCTGGATCTTTTTCGACAAAGCTTCAACGGCTATTTTGGAGGACTTGGAAAAACTAGAGTCGTGCTGTTGTCTACCTTTGCGATGGCCCTTGCCAACATTTTTGCAAACTACGTACTAATTTTTGGAAAGTTGGGTTTCCCTGCGCTAGGCATTTTAGGTGCTGGATATGGAACCCTATTCGCCTGGTTCATTGGTTTGATAACATTGTGCATTGTGTACGTTAGACAAATCCAATTTCCAGAGTATCAACTCCTGAAGAGCTTTCAGTTGGATCTGGGAATTCTAAAAAAACTCGTCCGCTTTGGACTTGCCAGTGGACTAAGAATCACTTTACTGATTTTTGCGATTGATCTGACGATCCTCGCTTTTCAATCCTACGGAGTAGAGGTGTCCACAGCAATTACAGTTGTATTTACTTGGTTTCAAACTCTTTTCATCCCAGTGATTGGTCTAGAGATTGGCACTATGAGTCTTGCAGGACGCTTTGTTGGTGCTCGTGATCCAGACTCTGCTTCAGATTCAGTATTCTCTGGTCTTTTCTTAGCTTCATGCTACGCCCTAATTCTCTCTCTAGCCTGCCTTCTTGTGACTCCTACGATGGTCGGAATATTTCTGGAACCTGACTCCTCTAAAGCAACACGGAATTTAGCGATTTGGGGAACCCAGCTCAATGCTTTCATGATGTTCATTTTAGCCTGGTCAAGCATTCTGGGTGGAGCGCTGCGTGGAGCAGAGACACCTACGGAGTGATGATTATCTCTTCGGTTTTCTGGTGGTTACAATACGCTCTTGTGGTGATCCTTATCCACTGGCTTGGACTTCGCTCGGATGAGGTGCTGACAATTCATGTTTTTAGCTCTCCTCTGCTTTTAATTGCTATGGTGATGCGTTTTCAGAGTGGAATTTGGCGCAAATTTGAGTTGACCAGCTAGAAAAAGTGAGTCGAAAAATGCCAGCTAGAATCCCAATTTGAAAATGGCTGGATGCTTTGGCCATCCTAGGCGATGAGACCAGAATAAGCTAGAAGGAAGTACACGGTTATAGCAACTCAATAAGAGAATTAAACTGATTTTATTCCTAGCGTTGGAGCCTAAGCATTGTTTAGCTTATGAATAAGTAGCTTCAAAGAAACTTCCAATGGCCGAGATCGACTCCATCGAACTGTATGGGGACAAAGGCAAGTATTAGGTCAACTTTCTCTCACCAGCCCGAGAAATTTACCCTATACGCTTGAGGTGGGGACTCAACCACCAGTAGTTCAAGATACGCAAATTACAAGCGGCTCTTCAATGCAAAAAATCTAACCAAATTTTAAAATCAAATAAGAAAATCACTGTTCAGTTCTTTCAGGGAACAGTGACGTTTTGGATATCTGGAGGGCTAGCCCCTTCGAAATCAAGGATACTTGCCCCATGGGTATTGTTTACCTGGTTTCTGATTCCGGTATTGGAGTCGTTCGTACCATCACCCATAAGCCAAACTTTTGTTGCAGTTGCCTCATTGGCCCCACCAATCGTAAAACTGTTTGTCAAGCCAGTTGCATTCGGCAATCTGTAAGAGTTACCCACCTTGTAATCAGTGAGCCATCGATTGGGATCTGTTAATTTTGTGCCAAGGTGCTGGTAATGCAAATGGAGGATGAGGATGTATAAAGCTTGAAAATAACAACCATGAATTGTTTTTCGTTTCCATTCTCTTTATGAAATCTGTACTTTTTTCTCCCACCCAATTAGTTGGATGTAGTTCAGCTGGCATCTATGAAACTTGTGGGATGCAATACATTTCGCCTCTGACACCATGTGGATCTGTGATATGTGAGTATCCATATTTGAATAAATCACTTAGATAATCATCCTTTTGTGGATCTTTACTTATCTCTTCTTGTATTTCTCTTGTATGAAATCCTCTCAGTTCATAAGGATTTGGTGTAAAATGACATTTCCCAATACTATGTGTGTAATACCCAGCTTTATTTAACCGTTGTACGTATGAGTCCTCTTCGTCCGCTTTCATTGGCCCATTATCGTAACATCCTGTTTTTGATGGATATAGTCCATAATGTAATGAGCATCTTGCTGAGACGCAAACAGGCGATGGAGTATAACATTTTAAAAAAGAGGTTCTTTCCTTAACTCAGTTATCAAGATTTGGTGTTTTTATCATTGGATTTCCCCAACTTTCAATTGTGTCAGCTCTCTGCATGTCTGTAAATAATATTAGGATGTTTGGGCTTTTCAATTTAGTACCTTTTCTCCAATAATTAATGTTTCATTATTTTTATCTAGTGATTGATATTCTAGTATCCTTTCAAGATACCTCAAAGCTAGACATTTAAATTCTATGTTTATTTCAATCAATAATTTTGTATAAAAAATTCTTTATAAATTATCGTAAAATGGCTTTTTAGATAAGTAGATATGATGCATTAGACTCATAAATTCTTGATTTTTACCTTGATGGTTAACCAGAAAAAATTAGATGAATGATTGGGCTATACTACACATTCTACTCCCCCCCCCTCAACTCTTTTCAGTCTTTCCCTCTCCACCACTGTCCACAACTCCAAGCTACAGTGACGACGCCTTTGGCTGATTTGGCTGCAAAGTATAGTGAATAAATCTTTTTCTATATCTAATCAAACGTTGTGCTCTGTTGACTAGTTAAAGATATCAGATGACTAACTGTCTCCTGATCTGAATTTCACATGTTTAAATTCTACCCTGACGCTATACTTTATTACAGAAAATCAGGATTACTATGGAATTCATGTAATTCCATTGATTTGATTGCCGCCAACGGATAGCACAGCACCAGTGTTGGCTTTGGGGCCACCCTTCCGCATGATGTGTAGGTACTCCGTTGTTGTACGGCCGTCAACAGTGAGAAGCTGAACAGTTACTGATGAGATTACTGAGATCTGGTCAATGAAAGATTCTTCATAGTTAACGTAGCAGGCACTATCCAAAGATGCTGTCTCCCAACAGATCAATTGAATTGAGCATGAGTTCCTTGATAGATGAGGTACTTGCCTACATTAAAATTACTGAGATAGGAGAGGAGATTTTCTTCTTCTCTCATTAAAAGAGGAGAAGAAGAAGAAAGATATGCTTCTAGTAATATCTGGTTTTCAAACCACGATATTTGTTGGTATTCAGATCTTCAGCACTAGCTGCAACATCTTGCTCCTTTAATAGATCCCCTCTAAGTGTTCAGATAATCGGTATTCCGTTGCAGGTGACTTCGTATTTAGGGAGTACCGCAGTGGAATTGAGGGTGCTTTTTACTATGTTCCAAAAACTAGTTGTTTGAGATTTGAAACTTGGAATGATTTTTCCAGCTACTTATTTGGCAAAAAAGGTTGAAGCCTAGATAAAATTAAAGATGTTTGACGAATTACTAGGGGAGAGATGAAAAATGAGTAAAAAGAACTTCGTGCTGGAAGAAATATTCAGTAGTGACCGCTTCAGTATTCTATGTTTTTCAACAAGCAATTGGAGAACAAACAGGTACTACATTACTACACCAGATCCTACAGAAAATTTAGTATCAGGGCTGATTATGGAAGGGTTGGACTGGAATCTATATACATCTCAATACTTGCCAGAATGTGATGTAATTCTTGATGCTCCAGCTTATGTGAGCCCTGATGTTCTGGCTGATAATCCTGATATTCCATTTACACAATATGCATTTGGGAAGGCTGATCAGACGTCTGCTAGCGCTGCCTGATCAGATCTGTTGTTGGAGCCACCCTGCTGTTTGAGTACATCAAGACAGTGTCTAGTTGTATCTCCATCAACTACCAATAAATTCACAGGAACTGGACTAATCGGAGAAATCTGTTCAATCACGCTTTCGCCTGAGTTCACATAAATCTGGTTATCAAAAATGGAGTCTTCTAATAGGTCGATTGAGTTGAGCGTGATTTCCTGTGTGGATGATTGTGGTGCTACCGCTCTTAAAAAATGAAGAAGCATTTGTGCTTTTCATGATTTGAATAAGATCTTTGAGAAGATTGAGACGATTACTTGGGCGAGCCTTCATCTCAGCTATCAAAGTCTTCTTATTAACTATTCTGACCGGAGATACATAATGTTCAGAATCTGATCTCAGGCTACTTTCTGGTGCCGCTTAGCGTAGAATCCCCGCGGTTTTTTGTGAAAATTCAGGTCTGCTTAATAGCTCAGGTGATAAAACGGGTGAAAATCTGGAGAAGAATTTGGAGAGATAAGGTGAGCAAATTACTAGAAGGGAGCTTTTCAGCAAGAAAGCAGATGTTCGTCACTGATGAAAATGGATAAGCTGAAAATACTCTGGCGGGCTAATTTGCACTGTCTTGAAGCAGAAAGTGGAATTTCAAAAAAATTTCTTTATCACTTTATAAAATCGAAGCCTTGTTTTGCAAACTGGGATAAGGCTAGGAAGCTAACTTTGGAAAGTCAATGCTAGGTAGAAATATTCAGTGGTGCTATGGAAGGTTAATTTGGTACATGATGACACCAATAGTGACACCAAAGGGCTGGGAAGCCAAGAAATGCTGGTGGAGGTGGCGAGAGTCGAACTCGTATCTCTATGCAGTTTTTAACTTTTCTTGAGGACTGTGCGTGTCCATATACGTGTCCACCATTCCAAAATTCATATTTGAAAAAAGAAGAATAAACTACTCTCAGGTATTTTGAATACCATCCGCTACCCAGATAGCATTCTTTCCAATCCAGGTGGCGATGGTACCCCAGTCTTTCGAGGCTGTGTCATTCATCAGTTGAATCGCCTACGCCATGTTCCGCATCCATCCAGACAAGCTTCAGCACCATCAAAGGACTGTGATTCCATTCAACTGATGAACTGATGCGGCCAGGAAAGATGAAGATTCAAAGCCGCTTCAGAGAAAACAATCTAATGCTTTGACCAACCTCAGTCGTTCTTCTTCCAGATTTTTACTCCAGAGCCATCGTTGGCAAATAGATGTAATTTACCACCTGAGCTGAAGAGCTTGATATTGGAACTACCTGAGCCTGTCTGGAAGTCTTTGGCTTTTAGGGTGGCAGCTGCCGTACCATTGGTGACCCAGAGTTCCTCTCCCGTGAGGCCATCATTGGCTGCAAAATAGAGTAGGTTGCCGATAACTCGGGATTCAAAATTAGTGGCAATTCCACTTGAATTACCCGGGTAGATGTCTCTGAGCATCAGTGTCCCAGTTGCAGTACCATCGGTGACCCAGAGTTCCTTGCCATGGGTGCCGTCATTGGCCGTGAAGAGCCACTTTCCATTGGGTAGCTTAGCTACGAAAGTAATCTTGGGTGCATCGCTACGATAGGAGTAACGATTATCTAAGCCAATTATCGCGAGCAGAGTAGTCTGATTATCAGAGCCAGTTGAACGAGTGGACCACAACTGGTTGGGGTCATAGCTACTGCAACAATAATTGTTGTTGGTTTTGGTGTAGAGCAAATGTCCATTTTGTTCATACAGGTTAGTGGCATCCGTTTGGTACCCAGCCAAAATTTTTGTTGTACCACTGGAGGTGCCATCGGATTTCCACCACTGGTATCGCTCATTGGGATTCATGGAAGAATTATTAATCCTGAAATAAAGCTTCCCATTTGCCTTCATTGCTCCTAGAAGTTGCGCAGAATTGTAATTGTTGTTGCTTGTTCCAACGGAAGCAATTCGGCTCGGACTTGCAGTCCAGGTCGCATTATCGACAACAGTTCCATTGTCATTGCTTTGGCCAGGCTGAAGTAAGCGAACGGTGTTGAGGGGAAGTTGCCAGATTTCACTGTTTTGAGTGAAGTAGATCGTATTGTCCACTCTATGACTTTGGTAAGCAGCCGTGTAAGAGACATTGTTCAGTTCTGTCGTAGTGTTATCTCCATCTGTGACATAGATTTTTTGATTATTCCCACAACAAGAGTAGTGGCCGTACTGGTCGTATTGACTAGTGAATAAAAGTCGGGAGACGTTATCCGGTTCACTAGACAGGGTAATATCCTGAAGATTATTTGGCTCCCAAATGGTTGTTGATTTGTTATCAAGCGTTACATTGTCAGATCCATCCAACTTTACTCGATGGAGTCTGTATTGCCATCGATTTCGATAGCTGTTGTAGGTCCTGGCAGTGAAGAAGACCTTGTTACCACTCTGCGTAAATTGAGATGGATAACTGCTATTTGAACCAGAATGGAGATCTCCAAGCATTCTTGTGCCTGTGCGATCAGCAACTACTGGTTCATAACCATAGCTGGCATTGGTTGCATTGTCGTAGACACTGGCTTGGAAATAAATTCTGTCGTTTGAACCATTGTCAAAGGAGACGCTTAAACCTTGGGAAATATTGTAGTATTGAAGATTATCAAATCTGATCGCCGTAACATTATCACTTCCGTTTTCATAGGTGGCTGCAAGTTGATAAGCAGAGGTGCTGTTGTCAAAGATCCATAGACTGTTGCCTGAACTGAAGAAGAGGTTGCCAGACTTTTTCAGAACCCCTGTATGATTATCAATCTGATCACCTCCTTTAAGATGATCAACACTGCTGACTATCGAGTTATTGTCACCGACCAAGCTAGTCACCAAAGTGAAAGTACCAACTATCTGTTTATCGACGACCAAGCCTTTGGGGAACTGTCCCTGCTTGACGTTGTAGGTGATCTGGGTACTTGATCCGGTCCCGTTATCATCGGTCACTGTCACCTGCAGAGTCCCGCTGATCGCCGGGTTATAGTTGACCATGGTTGCTGGATTGACTGTCGCATTATCAAAGCCTGGCGTTGTCAAACCTGAATTATTATCACTGCGAGTGAAACTCCACTGGTAGCGAATCTGATCCAGTGGCTTATCGTCACTGACATCGGCTGTCCAGAGGATGGTGTCGCTCTCATTGTCCCGCCAACCCACTAGAGAAGTCACCACCGGCGCAAACTGGATCCCAGCAATGCTTGGATTGCTCACCGTGCTCACCGCAATGCTGAAGCTGGACTTAACCCCAATCCCCTGATCATTGGTCACCTGAACTGTATTTTTCCTCACTCCAGCTGAAATGGGTGCTGTGTAATTGGAGGTGAGTGTTGCCGAAGTCCCCAGTAGATTGACTGAACCCACAGCTGGACTGAAAGAACCTCCTTCTGGGGCGGCAAAGCTGTAGTTGAGTTTGGAGCCACTGGAACCTTCGACTTCGACCTGAACAGAATCAGTCAACTCCGTGCCAATGCTCGAAGGTGCCATGATCCGGGTAATTCTTGGAATCGCCAGCACCGTCTGATCAGCTACGGGGTCCATCCGTAGGTTCAACGCGTTGGTTCCGTTATCCAGTGACTGCTGGGTCGTACCACTGAAGATCATCAGGCTTTCATTATCGTAGGCCCGTCCATCAAACTGGTAGACTTGGCCGATGTTGATGTTGTAGACCTTGCCGGTCCAACTCCCACCTACCTGGCTGAGGTAGACTGACTGCAGGGTGGAACCGCTGGTGGCGTTCTTGACATCAATGCTGATGTTATCAATGTCGCTGTAGCCGCCAAGATAGCGCTGCTTGCTGCGGCCTTGCTGGATGGTGTTGCCTTCGGAGAGCAGGACCTCCAGGGTCACCTCTTCAGAGTTGCTCCCAACAGGAATGATATCTATGGCTTCCGGAATTGATGTGGTCTCTGGTGCTTGAGCAGCAGGGATTTGAGTTTTCTCGGGTTCAGTCGCACAGCCAGCCAACAGGGTGACCAGCAGTAGAAGCAGCAAGGAGAATGAGAGCAGTGGAGGTAGACAATAGGAGAGAGGAGACTTGATTTGCATCAGAATTCCTACATAGGCAGAAGCTGGAGTTCTTCAATGACTTGTCAGTCTGCCAGAATCTTAAATCCCTGTGAAAGAAGAACAGGGTGCTGGGGGCATCCGCCACCCGGAGACGTGAATTGGTATAAAATGTAAATTTTAAATATCTTCTAAGGACTAATCCCATTAATTGCAACTCTTTTCTTAAATACAGTGTTAATTCTATTGCAATTAATGATTCTGCTTTAGTAGCAGCTTTATTGGATGGCTTTGTTTAAGTAGAGTATATCGACCTAGAAGGTCGCCAGTCAGCGAGCGATCAGAATTAATAACTGCTACCAGATTCAGGACTCATAACAGAGCATTTTTATGACCATGTCACTCAATTGGCAAGGATGCAGTTTGAATTGAAATTCTCTGCATCAGTAGACGATCCGTTTCGATAAATCACTGCATCTCGATAAATCTTTTCACCATTGATATCTGACTCATTGTGGCAATTCACATTTTCAATGAGCCACCTATCCGATAGGTTTGTCTCAGTGTCTGGAGCCAGGAATATTTGGTCAAGATTCTGTACGATCATGTCACTTAGCCCTCCTAGATTTAATTTTGATCCTCGCTCAATTTGAAGCTTGTTCCAGTTCAAGGCAGATGTCAGTTGAACCTTGCTACCAATGTCAATTTTACTATTTTTCCTGGCTTTGAGGGGGAACGCTCCAGCTTGGATGGTGGTGGTGCTATCGTTGCCCCAATCTATCTCTATTTGGGAGTTGTTAAAGGCTGTGATTCCATTGCTACCGTTCTGATTGCCATCATCCTGATTGAATGTGTGGTTAGCAGTTATTTGGGAGTTTTTTACTTTAATAGTTGAGAAATCATAAACGTCAACTCCGTGAATAGAGGAACTCACCACCTTTGAATCTTTTATTTCCATGACCGAATGATCCTGTAACCTGATTCCCAAAGCTGAGGAACTCTCAATAGACATGTTTTCAACATAAATACGAGAGAATTGTCTCGATTCAATACCAGGTCCACTATTGTTTCTGATGAGAATCGTATACTCGGGATGTGAATAATCATCATTTTTATCACCACCAGAGAAAGCTGAGTTACCTTCGACATCTAGCCCTACCCAACCACTTCCTTCAATCAACAAAGAACTTATATCGCCGTGAGATCCACCCTCTAAATCTAAACCAGTTCCTCCACTATTTCGGATAGAGATAAGGTGGTCTGGCAGATTATCTTCTTCTCTCCAGCCACCAGAAATTCTCGAACCAGACAAAATGCGAACTCCATCATTGGCGCTTCCCTCAACCAGGAAGTTTTCAAGGTCTAACAAAGAATTTCCTTGGACTTTGATACCATCGTCACCACTATTGAGTACTTGAATTGTATAATCTGGGCGTTCTTCCTCTTGATCCCACCATCCCCCTTTCATCACACTGCCATCTCGCAGTTCAATTCCCTCATCACTGTTTCCATCAATTGTAATAATACCAGATAATTTAACATAGCTACCCTCAATCCTTAACCCATCATCACCCGAATTGTTGATTGTCAGATTTTCTATGCGTCCACTGGATCCCTCAATCCTTAACCCATCATCACTCGAATTGTTGATTGTCAGATTTTCAATGGACCCTTCAGATCCCTCAATCCTTAACCCATCATCGCCTGAATTACTTATCTCTAAATTCACTATCCTAAATTTACTGTTCCTTATCGATGCTACATCTTCCAGAGTACTCTGATTGCCATCCATCTTAGCGTTAAGCATTTCTATAGTCGACCGATCAGCATCAAAAGCTTTGTCTGATATGTTATTAATTTCTAAATTTCCTTCCCAATGCGTGAAAGATCCTGAGTATACGGTGATAGCCCTGCTACTGGTACTTTTCACGACACTGTTGCCTTCTCCATACTTCAAGAATCGAGAGTTACTTACGGCAATAGCTCTTCCCACATCATGAATGTTAAAAGAGTAAGCGTAAGTCATCGAACCACCATAAACAGCAATTCCACGGTCGACATTGCTTACTTCAACCGTATGAAGCCAGCCACTGGAGCCCGCGACATAGCGAATCCCATACTGGTTGACATCAGACGCTGCAACCTTGTTTGTTGTCACCGTTAATCCACTTTCATCTACACCGAGATAGGAAGAATCATTGATTGAAACACCCCGCTCAGTGAAATGCTGGACAGTTACGCCGCTCAGCAAGACGTTTGCGTTTCGGTTGCCAGAGATTGTGTAATTACCTCCTTCAACAATTAGATTTTCTACCACTAAAGTACCTGCATCGACTCGGATAACGCTTTGCTCGTAATTGGAGGCATCGGTAATTACAGCGTTTCCATCAAATCCCACTAATCTCAGATATTTTGGTGCAGGGTTTCCGGAGGATGCCGGTTCGTCCTTGGTCGCAGTACCAAAGTTTAGGTTTTCCTGGCAGACTCCCTTAATTGTAATGTCGTTGAAGCCTTCAAGAATTGCCTGATTGATACCACTCCCTGACCCATTAATGCCACAGTCCACCGTAGTTACTCGAGTTTGGGTGCCATTGATGAGGAATTCAAAGTTTTCATTCATCTCCTCGGCACTGACCACATCTCCTTCGTTGAAGACATTGAGTTGCCCATAACTGACGCTAGCTATTGTCAAAGAGATCAAACTGATGATTAAATTTTTCATTGGAATTCTCTGTTGCTGGACATTATGGGAAGTGGTGTTGGATTTGTAATAATAGTCCGTTAAGGTCCCCACAATGGGACCCTGATTACAAAATAAATTACTGCGTACAACTCTCAGGAAGAGTTGTCACAGTACCGTCACTTGCACCAACATATCCTTTATTGTAACAATTCACTGAATTGATCGGAGCCTCAACATTATCAACATTAAGAAGACTTAGATAAGACACAGAGATGTCAGCTGAACCTGCGTTTGTCTGACTAACTGTACTGTTGCCTTCAATCATTACGTTAGAAGCTCTCGTAATACGAACTAAATCATTAGGAGCAGAACCGGATAGATTTGAATCTCGCAGGTTTAGTTTGGCCCCATCAGCAATATATAGTCCCGTATTGTTACTTGTTGGCATTATGTCAGAGTCTCCGAATTGCGCATTAGCTCCAGTCTCAATTCCGATCAAATAATTTTCAGTAGTTCCGGAGATCGTTAAGTTTCGAGCAGACAAATGAGAGTTCTCCCAAACGACCAAACCTTTTTTTGCGGTTGAAACCGTGATATTCGAATCTCGAATCTCTGCGCTAGAACCCTGATTAATGGTCACCAAATTATCAGTAACAGTTCCAGTGATTGTTGAATTTTTTAAGGATATTTCAGAGGTTTTATAAACTCTTACAGCGGCTTCACCACTAGTTACGTTTATTACGGAATCTCGAATCTCTACGCTAGACCCACTACCAATTTCAACCAAGCCATCCGTTACCGATCCCTTGATTGTTACATTGTCGATCCTCAACCGTGAACTGCCCCAAGAATGAATGGCCGTTTCCCCATTGTTAATTTCCAGAATGGAATCACGAACTTTTAAAAATGAAAGATCAGCAACACTGATTAAATTATCCGCTGTGGATCCAGATATCTCCACACCATCAAAAGTTACAGAAGAGCCATCCCGGATATCGATTGCTGAATCCCCGCTTGCAGTTATATCAAAATCAATCATTTTCAAGTTGCGGATGTTGCCTTGTGACATCCAGAAATTTATACCCTGACCACCTTTGAGGTTCTTGATTTCCAAGATACCTTCCCAATTTGTAAATACACCATGACTCACGCTGACAGCACGATCATTTGTTCCTTCAATGCTGGCGGATCCATCTCCAGAATTCAGAACATGACTATTGCCAACACTAATTCCTTGTGAAACAGCGGAGATCTGAAAGCTATCTAGATATATCATGGATCCCCCATATACACCCAACCCTCTGTCAACATTGGAGATATTGACGCTGTAAATCCAACCACTTGCACCTGTAACCAGTTCAATTCCTGTACTGTTTTCGGTCCCAATAATCGTTGCACCATCGTCATCAATCCCTAACAAAGCACTGTCACCAACACGAATCCCCTTTTCCGTAAAGTTCTCAACAGTGACTCCACTGAGGTAGAGGTTGGTGTTGTGTTGGGCATTGACTGCATACTGTCCACCGCTGATCGTGATATCTTCGAGCAGCAACGTGGCCCCGTCAGTCACACTGACCGTGCTTTCCGTGTTGGATGAAGTATCGACGATCTTAGCGCTAGAATCAGCCCCAGCAATTCTCAGGAACCGAGGAGCCAATTGACCTGTTGGAGTGCTGTTCTCCGCACTATCCTCACGCCACATGGAAAACTGTAGATTCTCTGCACAAGTTCCAGATACGGTGATGTTGGTGTAGCCGTTGTCAATGGCATCACCAATCTTTTCACCAGCAGCACAGTTCACGGTAGTCGTCCGAGTTCCCCGAAACTGCTGTTCTAGTTGTTGAAAGTTCTCGTTCATCTCCTCGGCACTGACCACATCTCCTTCACTAAAGACATTGAGCTGTCCATAACTGACCGTGGCCAATGTCAGTGAAATCAGAATCAAAATTACTTGCTTCATCTTTCTTTATCCCAATTTTATTTCCCGAACCGTTTGGCCCCATACCTTGAAACATTTGCTGCCTGGCAAGTTGCATCGGTCGGCGCCCCACAAAAGACGGCTAATAAGGTGTCTTTGTCGACAAGTTCTTCGGAGAACTGATCTTTTTGGACATTATAAGTGATCTCTGTGCTAGCCCCGGTACCGTTGTCATCGGTAACGACAACTTTTAGTGTTCCACTGACCGATGGGTCATAGTTGACCATGGTCGCTGGATTGACTGTGTTATTTACAAATTGTGTTGACGTACCCGTACTGCAGTTTGCAGGTCCAACTATAATATTCCCTGTGCTGGACGAAGCCGGAGTGGTGTTCAAACTGTAGGTAAATGTATTGCCGGTTAGGCTGTATCCAGCCAAAGCACCTGTTGCGGGAACTGTTGACTGGTTGTTGTCATCATCAGCAACTGAATCATTCCCGCTAGTTGTCGTTCCAACACCTGTTGAGGTACTAGGCACCCAATTGTTCTGAAAGATTCCAGTGTTGGTACTGATTTCAGCCACGTAGTATTGACATACTGGACTGTCGCTCTGAAAACTCCACTGATAGCGGATCTGATCCAGCGGCTTGTCATCACTGACATCGGCCGTCCAGAGGATCGTGTTGCTCTCATTGTCGCGCCAACCGACTAAGGAGGTGACCACTGGAGCAAACTGTATCCCAGCAATGCTCGGATTACTGACAGTACTCACCGCAATGCTGAAGCTCGACTTGACCCCAATCCCCTGCTCATTGGTCACCTCAACCGTGTTTTTTCTGACCCCTGCTGAGATGGGTGCTGTGTAATTGGAGGTGAGTGTTGCTGAGGTGCCTAATAAATTTACGGAGCCCACAGCTGGACTGAAAGAACCTCCTTCTGGGGCGGCAAAGCTGTAGTTGAGTTTGGAGCCACTGGAACCTTCGACTTCGACCTGAACAGAATCAGTCAACTCCGTGCCAATGCTCGAAGGTGCCATGATCCGGGTAATTCTTGGAATCGCCAGCACCGTCTGATCAGCTACCGGGTCCATCCGCAGGTTCAGCGTGTTGGTGCCATTGTCCAAAGACTGCTGGGTCGTACCACTGAAGATCATCAGGCTTTCATTATCGTAGGCCCGTCCATCAAACTGGTAGACTTGGCCGATATTGATGTCGTAGACCTTGCCGGTCCAACTCCCACCTACCTGGCTGAGGAAGACCGACTGCAGGGTGGAGCCACTGGTAGCGTTCTTGACATCAATGCTGATGTTATCAATGTCGCTGTAGCCACCAAGATAGCGATTCTTGCTGCGGCCCTGGCGGATGGCATTGCCTTCGGTGAGCAGGACCTCAAGGGTCACCTCTTCAGAGTTATTCCCAACAGGACTGCTATTTGTGGCTTCTGGGATTGATGCGGTCTCTGGTGCTGGAGGAGCAGGGACCTGGGTAGTCTCAGGTTCAGTTGCACAGCCGGCCAACAGAAAGGCTGTTAGCAAAGTCAGTATGTAGCAGATAAAATTATACAGAACTTCTCCTATGGAGCGGAGTAGGGAAATTCCCCGAGACTCAGGGGGCGGGTTAATAGTGTACTGCGACCGGAGCCATTTTCATCGGTCACCCTTAGGGTAATTGTGCCGGTTAGATTGTCATGATAGCCCAGCAATACGGTTGGATTGCCGGTTGGCTCCGAAAATACAGATCCCTCCATGGACCATTGGTAACGTAGCTGGCTGAGCGGACCGTCATCGCTGATAGTCGCCTTGAGGGTCAACTGGTCTGCTGAAATCCGAGTCAGTTGCAACTCTTCGATCACTGGAGTAAAGGTCAACCCAATATCTATGGCTTTGCTGACGACTTGCTCCACTTCCTCAACAGTTTCAGCGATACTCTCTTCAATTGCCTCAACAATCTCCGATTCGACGATTGGCTCCTCGCTGTCCGGGACCGCTTGGGCAACAACGGCAACACTGTTTTCAATCCCAGCAAGAACCTGCTCTAAGGAACCAGCCTGTTCCAGCCGCGAAGGAGCCACCAGATTTGGATCGTTAAGGACTGCATTGGCAGAATTACTGGCCAACTCGGTCAAAGCGGCATCGGAGCTGATGTCCTCAACCTCCGTCATTGTCTCTGCCACCTTGCTCAGAGCCGCCAACTGAGCAGCTGTTGAATCCAATAGAGGGCTCTCTCCACCACTGAGCACTTGTAGCACCGTCTCCACTGTTTTGGCTACACGCAATAGGCTTCCGGGTGAGCCGGCAGGGTCGGCGATATCAGTGTTCCAGCCACCAATCTCATCGAGCTTGGCTTTGAGTTCGGGTTGAGTGGTAACCAGTGTCGTCAATGGGGTGATGTTGGCTGCCTGCTGGCCAGCTTCCGGCATTGGGGCCAACATTGGTAGCGCGGGGACTTCTTCTCCGTTTGCGTTAGTTATCGTGCCGCCCTGAGAGAAAAAGACAAAGCCACTGTAGCCGCTGCTCAAAGTGTAACCACCACCAGTATCAGAAACAGCAGTTACCTCCCCAGGATCCTGTTGCAGGTTACCAATTTCAGAGTCGGTGCGGATAATGTCAGCAACTACTGTTGCCCCTTTGACATAGTCCTGAGCCAGTTTGCCGCTAAAAGCGGTGAGGTTGTCCCGTACAGGTACCTCGACTTCAACTTCAACAATCACAATCTCAGGCTCAGGTATTTTTACTTCTGGAAAAGATGGCTCAGTAAAGGACTTGCTTTCACTTTCTCCATCACCACCAGAGCAGGCCACTATCAAAAACGTCAGGCCGACAAAGATTCGATTGCTCCATGAATACATGAGCGTCATTAGCGGTATTCGATCCAGATCTGCCAAGCCGGCTTGCTGAGAATTTCAGCATTGGTACCGTCTCCATAGCGGATCTGCAGCGAGTCCATACGTTGCTGCCAGCGAGTCCCCAGCAGCCAGTTTTCGGCAATCTGAAACACAGGAGAGAGCTCATAGCCCCAAAGGAATTGACCATTGCCGATGGTCTCAGAATACTGGACTTCTCCTGAAAATTTCTGGTGTCGGTAGCTGAGCCGGTCTTCCTGCCAGCCGAGCAGGACCATTAACTGCAGCCGCAACCAGTATTGATGGCCAAGCTCTATCCCACCGTTGAAACCAAATTGCCACTGCTCACGCTCTAGCTTCCCATCTACATCACCAATCTGGGCCTTGCCCTCTTCACGCAGCCAGTGCTGCTGAAGTCCGTAGACTGTACCCCAGGGACCGCCCTGTTGATAACGAGCGCCCAGAGATTGACCTTGAAGTACTACCTCATAACCGCGCTCTGCATAGTTAGCTTCAGTAGAACCCGCAGAGACTTGCCAACCCGCTTCGGCTTTCTGTTTAAGGATTGTCTTCTCAAGTGTCTTCTTGGTGGTTTTCTGCTGAGTAGCAGGCTCAACAGCTTTCGGCTCAACCTGCTTACTTGTGGACTTGATCTCCGGTGGTTCCACCAGCTGGATCTCTGGCTCTATCGGTCTCTGCTCCACAACAGGTTCAGATGATTCTTGTTCAACTACTAATTCTTTTTTCTCTTCTTTCTGTATGGGCTGGAGGTGAACATTCCCTTTTTCCAATTCTTCAAGAGTAGGTTTTGGGTCAGGCTGATTGAGCTCTCTATCTTCGTTTTCTTCTAGCTCTTTTCCAGATAACTCTGATTTTCCTGATTGCGGGCTTTGCCGATATACAATTGGAGGTTGAAGCAGCCAACGGCAAAAACCTGGAATATTTCTGAGCGGGTGGCCAGCCAATTCGAATTGCTTCTGCAGGGTTGGCCGACC
>JACLAC010009793.1_pt1 | contig 56949 bp, 29 predicted proteins | sample 8027881 | NCBI WGS metagenome assembly JACLAC01 (sample SAMN15725517, study PRJNA655200) | protist metagenome | isolation source: fluorescence activated cell sorting (FACS) single amplified genomes of... | place: Spain: Blaines Bay Microbial Observatory, Mediterranean Sea | collected 2016-01-19
CGGCTCGGACGATGATCCGAGTCCGACTGAACGGACAGGTCGACAAAGAGGAAACTGAACGACTGATCGAGACTTTTCTTGAAGCGTCGACTCCGAAAGCAATCCTGCTGCGAATGCTCAGCAATCTGCGGGGCGCGGCCGAAGAAGACCGTGATCTGGATTCGATCCTGCGATACCTCGATACGGCACTGGTAATCCAGCCTGACAGTCTCGAAACCCGCGCTCGTCGAATCGACATGCGAATTCGCAGCGGACGGATTTCAGAAGCGCTGGTCGACATCGACTGGATGCTCGATAAACGCCCGGAAGGCATGGATGTCAACCAGGTACTGCAGCTTAAAGCCAATCTCGAAGCTCAGTTGCAGCAATAATCAGAGGAACAGCGGAACACGAGTTTCGCGGAGTTGACCCCCGAGGAATGGAGAGCAAGCCTGGATTCTCCGCGTAAAGAGTCATCGTTGTAATTCAACTATTTTGTGATAGCAAACTTCATCTCATGAACGAATTCGAACTCGTCAGCGATTACGAACCTGGTGGCGATCAGCCAGCGGCGATTGAGAAACTCGTCAGCGGCATTAAAGAAGGGAAACGTGATCAGGTGCTGCTCGGAGTCACCGGGTCCGGCAAGACGTTCACTATGGCTAACGTCATTGCTCAGATGAATCGCCCGACGCTCGTTCTGTCACACAACAAGACGTTGGCGGCTCAGTTGTATGGCGAGTTCAAAGAGTTTTTCCCAAACAATGCGGTGTCGTACTTCGTCAGTTACTACGACTACTACCAGCCCGAGGCTTACATCCCCGCGCGGGACATCTACATCGAGAAAGACTCCTCGATCAACGAAGAAATCGATCGGTTGCGACTTCTGGCGACGAGTGCGTTGGTCAGCCGTCGTGATGTCATCGTCGTTGCCAGCGTGAGCTGCATCTACGGACTTGGCTCTCCAAAAGACTATCTCGACATGATGATTCCCGTGCAAGTGGGGGACGAAATTGATCGTGACAAGTTACTGCTTAAGCTGGTCGACATTCACTACGAACGTAACGACTACGAACTGGCCCGCGCAAAGTTCAGAGCTCGCGGCGACGTAATCGAAGTCTGGCCGGCCTATGAAGAGTTTGCTTTTCGTATCGAGTTGTGGGGCGACGAGGTCGAGAACCTTTCGATTATCAATCCGCTGACCGGCGAAGAAGCGAAGAAGCAAAACGAAATCTACATCTACCCAGCAAAACATTTCGTCATGCCGATGGACAGAATCGAATCCGCCGTTCTGTTGATCGAAGCCGAACTGCACGAGCGGCTGGAACACTTCAAGAAGGAAGGCAAGCTGCTGGAAGCTCAGCGGCTGCAGGCTCGCACGCGTTACGACATCGAGCTGCTTCGGGAAACCGGCTTCTGTCCGGGCATCGAGAATTATTCTCGCGCGCTGGCTGACCGCAAACCGGGCGAGCCGCCTTACACATTGCTCGACTTCTTTCCTGAAGATTCATTGCTGATGATTGACGAGTCGCATGTCACGATCCCACAAATCAGAGCGATGTGGGCAGGTGACAATTCTCGAAAGACAACCCTCGTGGAACACGGGTTTCGGTTGCCGATGGCACTCGACAATCGCCCGCTGAAATTTGATGAGTGGAACAAAAGACCTGGTCAACGACTACTGGTGTCGGCCACGCCGGCTGATTGGGAACTTGAACAGACGAAGGGCGAAATTGTTGAGCAGGTCATTCGTCCGACTGGTTTGGTCGACCCCGAGATTCACATCGTTCCCGCGCGCGGTCAGGTTCCACATTTGATGGATGAAATCCGTCAGCGCGCCGAATCGGGCGAACGCGTCCTTGTTACAGCCTTGACGAAGCGACTGTCCGAAGACCTGACGACGTACATGCTGGAAGAGGGTATTCGCTGCAAATGGCTGCACTCGGAACTTGACGCGATTGAGCGTGTCAAAATTTTGCGTGAGCTGCGCGAAGGAAAATTTGATGCCTGCGTCGGCGTAAACCTTCTTCGCGAAGGTCTCGACCTGCCTGAAGTCTCACTGGTCGCCATTCTTGATGCAGACAAGGAAGGGTTTCTGAGAAGCGCCACAAGCCTGATTCAGACGATTGGTCGGTCGGCTCGAAATGTAAATGCGAAAGTTATTCTCTACGCGGACAAGGTTACTAACTCGATGCAGCAGGCGATCGACGAAACGAAACGCCGTCGAGAACTCCAACTTGCATACAACGAAGCGAACGAAATCACTCCCGAAACCATTCAAAAGGCAATCCGAAAAGGCATCGAAGAAGAGATCGCCGCACACAATCTTGTTCAGGAAACCGCGGGGGCCGACGAGACACATTACGTCACACAGGAATTCGTCAACGAGCTGGAAGGCGAGATGATGAAGGCGGCCGAGGGCCTGGAATTCGAACGAGCCGCTCAGCTTCGTGACCGGATCATGCAGCTCAAACAGCAGATCGGACAGGAAGTGCCCCTGTCAGATTCGGAGCCGGCGAAAACTCAGTCAAAGAAATCGCGGCGCGGTCGTAAAAGTTCTGGCCGTGGTGGACGAGTCCCCAAGCCTGAGAAACCAGCATAGGGCTGGACGGTTCTCACGCAATACCGTCAAAACGCAAAGGATTGAAGATCGGGGTGGCTCAAATTCTTTGCAGCTGCGCGCCTTCACATGCCACTTTTGAGGACGGCGATCGTCGAGCTTCGCAAAGAACCAATCAGCCGATTTCATCCACAAGCTGACAGATCGGAAAGAAGGACTAGCTTCCGATCAGGAAAACTATAGCGATTTTCTGATGTCTGCCGGTTGTGATGACGAAAATGAGTACGGTGCAGTTCCTGTCGCTCAGAACCTGTCGTCACTCAACTCTAATCCTGCAATAACATCATGAATCATATAAATCCAAATCTGGACAACGAATCCGGTAAAATCGGCAGTAAAAGTCCACTGGTGTTTGAAATCACGCGAGGCCACACCCAATCCCCTTTGCGGCCAGTCAGTCGTGATCGATTCCTGATTGGAGCTGGCGAACGGTGTGATTTGCGACTCGGCGGCGAGTCGATGCCGGCAGTCCATAGCGTCGTTCACATCGACGGGCAGGAAGTCTGGCTGGAAACTGTGGCCGACTTGCCAAATGTTCGAGTGAACGGGCGACTGACTCGCTCTGCGGCACTGGAACCCGGCGATGAACTGGAAATCGGTTCGTTCAGCCTGACTCTGCATCGAACAACCTCTGCGGAGCCCGTGCAGGCTCCTCGAATTTATGGAGCACCTGTTTCCGAAATTCTGGCCGAGGAAGAATCGACCAACCCTCTGGATGTTGAAGAACTGACCGCCCGCCAGCTTGTGGATTTGATCGACCAGGAAGAGGCCCTGATCGAAGAGTTCGAAGCACGCCGAAGGATGGGTGCGCAGGCCATGATGGACGTTGTAAAGCAAAGATTTGTTGACCCTGCCGCCGAAGAGGAACCCATTGCTGAAGAGCAGACAACGCCCGGGCTGCTGCTCGGAGAGTTACAGGCGGCGATTATCTCGCTGAACGAGTTTGCCCAGGAATTTGAGCAGCGTACAGAGAAGCTCAGCCAGCCTGAGACGCAGCGAGTTGCCGATTCTTTACTCGACTTCCAGCAGCAGATTGTCAGTCGACTGGACGGCGTGCTGGAGAAGATCGCACTCATCGACCAGGCACAAACCCACGCAGCACCGCACCGCGACGTCGCTTAGGAACAGACCTCGATCGTTCATTTCGCAGGTCGTTTACGTCATACCCGCGCAGACGGGCATCTAATCTTCGTCAACTGCCCAGCTTCCCACATGCGCCGGAATGACGAGTGTCCTGACTCGACGTATCCGGTATTGAGGCGTTTTGCGACTCCTGAGACACTCCGCCGCACTTTAAGAAGCTGCATACACAGTTTCTGTGCAAAAAAACGCCCAGTTTGTCGACTCGGGCGTTTCACGCCAGCCGTCTCTGACAGGGAAGTCCCTTTTGATGTGGATTCGTCGTCGGCCTCATTCTGCGACCGTTCTGGTCGCTGTTCTCGCTTTGTGCGGGCTGAGTGGCTGCGTCGGCCCACAGATTTCGGCGATGCCTGAGACCATACAGAATCCTGTGTTTGTACCCGCTTCTGATTACAACATCGTCTGGGAAAACGCCGTCGACGTCATGCATTCGCTGCAGTTGCCGATTCAGCGAGAAAGCAAACTCGATGGTATCATCGAGACGGACTACAAAGTCGGAGCCGGCTTGCTCGAGCCATGGCACAAGGACGCGGTGACAATGGCTGACCGCCTGGAAGGCTCTTTTCAGTCAATCCGTCGCCGAGCCGCCATGTCAATCACGCCGGCTCAAGGAGGCTTTCTGGTCGGCGTTGAGGTCGTGAAAGAACTCGAACATCCCGACAAGCTGATTATCAACTCTCCGGGCCATTCGACGTTTCAAGAGAACACACCACTGCAACGCGATCTGAACGTCGTCATCGGCCCCAGCACTCCCGACGGCTGGATCCACCAAGGCCGCGATCCCGGCCTTGAGCAATCAATCCTGGCCCGCCTCCAGGCTCCTGGTACGTTTTGATCAGCTTGGCGAGCGGGCTCTCAATCCTGCCATGCGCTGCCATTGGGAAATTCGAACTCGTCCAGAGATTCCGGCGTCATCGTGATACTGTATCCGGCGGCGGTTGGTGGCATGTAACGACCGTTTTCCATGCGGACCGGATCGACGAAATATTCGTGTAAATGGTCTGAGTATTCCGTGAGGCGGTCTTCGAGCGACGCGCTGATCGACACGTAGTCGAAGATAGCCAGATGCTGGACGTACTCGCAAAGGCCGACTCCGCCAGCATGTGGACAGACTGGAATCTCGAACTTTGCGGCCATTAGCAGGACGGCCAGAATTTCGTTCACGCCGCCGAGCCGGCAGCTATCGATCTGGCAAATCTGGAGGCCTCCGGCCTGCATGAGCTGTTTGAACATGACCCGGTTCTGGCACATTTCTCCAGTCGCCACGGCGATCGGAGAAATTGCCTTTGCTATGGTTGCGTGACCGAGCACGTCGTCCGGGCTGGTGGGTTCTTCGATGAACCACGGTTTGAATTCGGCCAGCTGCTGCATGTGCTCGATGGCCTGGTTAACGTCCCACACCTGGTTGGCATCCATCATGAGTCGACGGTCCCAGCCGATCTCTTCTCTAATGATGCGGCTGCGGCGGATATCGTCTTCAAGGTCGCGGCCGACTTTGATTTTGAAATGCGTCCAACCTCGTTCCATCAGGCTGCGGCAAAGTGATCGCAACTTATCGTCGGAGTAGCCCAGCCATCCGGCGGACGTCGTGTAGCTGGGGTAGCCTTCCTGCTCCATGTGGGCGATGCGTTCGGCCTTGGTGGCGTCATGTCGTTGCAGCAGGGCGACGGCTTCTTCGGGAGTCAGCGCGTCACTGATGTATCGAAAGTCGATGCACGACACAAGATGCTCGGGCGTCATGTCGACGAGCAGTTTCCACAGTGGTTTCTGCTCAACCCTGGCGTACAGATCCCAGACCGCATTCACGACCGCAGCCGTTGCCAGATGGATAACGCCTTTGTCCGGGCCGACCCAACGCAGTTGACTGTCACCAGTCATGTGCCGCCAGAAGGCTCCCATGTTTTCGGTGAATGATTCCAGCGTGTGGCCGACGACGAGCGACTTCAACGCCTCGACACCAGCAACGCAGAGTTCGTTGCCGCGGCCAATCGTGAACGTGATGCCGTTTCCTTCCAGCCCGTCCGGATGATCGGTGCACAGCGTCACGTAGGCGCACGAGTAATCGGGATCCGGATTCATGGCGTCTGAGCCGTCGAGATTTCGGGAAGTGGGAAAGCGAATATCCCGGACGGTCAGGCTGGTGATTCGAGTGGGCATGTCACTGTCCGATGGTCGGTCAAAAGGAGAGTTAAATTAAGGACCGGCATGTTGGTGACCAGGTGCCAGAACCTCAAGCGGCAGGCTTGCAGGCCAGGCTTTGCCCAACCGAATTCGAAATGGCTCTTCAGTCCTGAACGACCCATGTCGATGGCCGATGCGTACTTACATTTCGTCAAGCGGAGCGTGACTGCTCGGTGCACAGTTGACTTCGCAGGTCTCGTAGATACCTTATTCATCTTAGTTTATGCAGTCAGCTTGACCGTCAGAATTGGAATCTTCATTGGCCACGCTTCGCCACTGACTGGCGGCGGCTCGGCAAGTCTGAAACCACGAGACGCAATGTTTGCGTTAAGTGTTGCTGCAAAACACTTTATGCATGCGAATCCTTTGTCTGGATTCGCTGACTCTGACAATCCAGGGAGAGATGTGATGCGAAAAACTGCAATCGTTTGTGTGGCAATGGCGGCGTTCGCGCTGTCCGGAACCCAGGCTCAGGCTGGTTTTCTGTTCTTCGGAAACTCGGACTCGTCGTGCTGCAAACCAGCACCAGCTCCGAAGTGCTGTGCCCCGGCTCCAAAATGCTGTAACAGTGGTGGCCTTTTCTCGGGACTGAAGCTTCCGAAACTGAGCCTTCCAAAACTCAAGCTACCGTCATTCGGTAGCAACAAGTGCTGCAAGCCAGCTCCGAAAAACTGCAGCGGCGGACACGGTAGTGCTCCCGCTGCTCCAGCGGCTGAGCTGAGCCCATCAGCTGGCGGCAAGAAAGTCGAAGACGCTCCAGCTCCACCGCCGTACGAAGACAAAGCTCCGGCACCGAAGGCACCGAAGGCACCAAAAGCAAAGAAAGCTCCGGCACCGAAGGCTGAAGCCAAAGCGTAAGTACTGCGGCAGTAGCCGCGGCTTACTCTGCTGACCAGAATTCTGGTTGAATCAATAACACCCCGGCAGTCTCTTCTGGAGTCTGTCGGGGTGTTTCTTTGATGACTGGCTGAAAAGTTTTCGCCACAGAGATCTCAGAGATAATCTCTTCAGCGCAACTCCGTGACCTCTGTGGCACAAAATCCCAGGACGTTCATTTGGAAAATTAATTTAGCGAGACGCTGACTTGATGGCTTCGAAAATACCCTCCCAGGTATAGGTCGTCGCTTCGGCGTGAACGGGAAGTCCAACTGCCTGTGCTGCCGCACTCGTCACGGGGCTGATGCTGGCGATGCGGAGCGATTTCCCGAGTTGGTCTCTTGCTGAATCGGGCAGCAGGTCAGCGATGCGGCGAGCGATAGACGGACTACTGAGGCCGATCCAGTCGAGCTGCGAATTGCCAAGTGCGGCCAGTGCCTCGCCCGGAAACGATTCCACATCCAGGTTCTGGTAGACGACAAGTTCTTCGACGATTGCTCCGGCGCTGGTTAGTTCCTGAGAGAGAACTTCCCGGCCGCGGCTGGCTCGTGCCCAGAGTACGTTTTGCCCACTCACGTGCGGTGCCAACGCTTTGGCGAGGGCTTCGGCGCGGAACTCGTTGGGGACCAGGTCGGCTCGCAGGTGATACTTTGTGAGAGCTTCGGCCGTTGACGTACCGATTGCGGCGATCCTTGCTCCAGCAAGTTGTCGTGCGTCGCCGCCGTTTTCCCAAAGTCGGCCGAGGAACGCTTCGACCCCATTCACGCTTGTAAAGACAAGCCAGTTGAATTCATCGAGACGTTGCAGGGTGGCGTCGACTTCGCACCAATCGTCAATCGCCTCAATGTGGATGGCGGGCATCAGGATTGGTTGCGCACCGAGTTCAAACGCTTTCTTGATTTGCGGTTCGGCTTGCGCGGCCGGGCGAGTGATTCCGATCTTCTGCCCAAAGAGCGGCTTGTCTTCGAACCAGGCGATTTCGTCACGCTGTTTGACACAATCACCAACGATGATCAGCGACGGTGCGTGAAGCTCTGCTTTCGCGACGGCAGCTGATATTTCGTTGAGCGGCGCAACGATCGTTCTTTGATACGGAGTAGTTGCTCGACTGATGACAGCGGTCAAAGTGTCGAAACGTTTGCCGTGATCAAGCAGTGACTGCGAGATTCGCGGTAGATTGTCGAGGCCCATGTAAAACACGAGCGTGCCTGGCGACGCGGCCAGTTGCTCATAGTCCAACGCGATTCCTGATTTGTCGGAAGCTTCGTGGCCGGTGACAAAGGTCACCATTGATACTGATTCACGGTGCGTCAGCGAAAAACCGGCGTATTCTCCTGCTGCGGTTGCGGCAGTGATGCCGGGGACGATTTCGTACTCGATGCTGTGTTTGCGCAGGCAGGCTGCTTCTTCAGAGCCTCGTCCAAAGATGAACGGGTCGCCGCCTTTAAGCCGGACGATCGTTTTGCCGGCCAATGCGGAATCAACGAGTCGTTGGTTGATCTCGTCCTGCTTTAGGATTCGGCCATCGGGGCCGTCCGTTCTGCAGGTCCGTTCGCAATGAGCGTTAGCGTGTCGCAACAGCAGCGGATTAACCAGACCATCGTAGAGGACTTCGTCGGCGAGCTTCAGGCATTCGACGCCACGGAGTGAAATCAAGCCGGGATCACCCGGACCGCCACCGACGAGATAGACTTTTCCAATTACCATGAATTCACGCTTGGTTCATATCGTCGTCTGCGGAGAGCGAATCCGTCGACGGGTCAGACTACTCGTCATCAGCTTTCTTAGCCGCTTTCTTTTTGGATGCCTTTTTCCTGGCAGCTTTCTTTTTAGCAGCTTTTTTCTTCGTGGCTTTCTTCTTTTTGGTCGCCTTCTTTTTCTTCTTTGTCGTGACGCCCTTCTGAGCGGCTTTGATGGCAATCAGGTCAAGCGCCCGCTCGAGCGTGACGGCCTCGATTTCGAGATCCTTCGGAAGAGACGCGTAGATTTTTCCATGCTTCACGTACGGTCCGTAGCGCCCCTCGTAAACGCCGATAACCTCTTCGTCGTCGGGATGTTTGCCGAGTTCCCGGATCGGCGGCGCAGGGCCCCGCGGTTTGACTTCGGCCAACAGTTGGATGGCCGTTTCGAGGTCAACGGTCAAGACGTCGTATTCTTTGGTGAGCGACTTATAAACCTGCCGACCGTCCTTGCGAGTTGTGACGTACGGTCCGAATCGGCCGAGTCCGGCGTTGACGACGTTGCCGGAGTCCGGGTGCTGGCCGAGACGGCGCGGCAGTGCAAGGTAGCTCATCGCGATGTCGAGCGTGACGTCTTCCGGTTCGACGTGTTTGGGTACACTGCAACGTTTTGGTTTTGGTGAGTCTTCGCCTTCCGGATCTTCACCGAGCTGGAGATACGTCCCGAACGGGCCCTGCTTCACGTAAACCGGCTGGCCTTCGTCCGGGTGCATGCCGAGTGACTGCGGTCCAGCTTTCTTTCGCTCGATGAGTTTTGTTGTCAGATCATCGGTAACGTCGGCCGGAGCGATATCGGCGGGGAGTGATACACTGATCGTCTCGCCGTCGTCCTGAGCGACCTGGACGTAAGGTCCAAACTTGCCGACGCGGATATCCGGCTGCACATTTTCAAGTTTCAGCGTGCAGGCAGTCCTCGGGTCGATCCCTTCTTCTTTAGTTTTGACCTGCTGATCGAGACCTTCTTCGCCGCGGTAGAACCTCTGCAGGTACGGCAATCTTTGGGCCTCACCAGAGGCCACTTCGTCGAGCTGCTGCTCCATCTGCGCCGTAAATTTGTAATCGACGAGCTGCGTGAAATGGCTCTCCAGCAACTGCGTGACGGCCATCGCGGTGAAGGTTGGCACGAGCTGACTGCCCTGCTTCGCGACGTAGCCGCGGTCCTGAATGGTTCCGATAATACTGGCGTAGGTACTCGGACGACCAATGCCTTCGGCTTCGAGTTTTCGAACCAGCGTGGCTTCCGTGAACCTTGCCGGGGGTTTAGTTTCGTGGCTAAGCGACTCGAGCTGGTCGAGCTTCAGCTTCTCGGCTTCAGTCAGCGGCGGCAATGCGCTTTCCTGGTCGTCGAGTGCGGCTTCTGGATCATCGACGCCTTCGACATACGCTCGGAAGAAACCGGGGAAAACAACGTGTCGACCGGTCGCTCGGAATTCAGCTTCGTCCGCCGCAATCGTCACCGTCTGAAACAGCAGTTTCGCATCGGCCATCTGGGTGGCCATCGTACGTTTCCAGATGAGCGAATACAGCCTTGATTCCTGGCCGACCAGTCCGAGTTCTTCGGCAGTTTTCATCTCGGTGCCGGCGGGACGGATGGCTTCGTGAGCTTCCTGGGCACCTTTGCTCTTATTAGTAAATGTGCGTGGCGAAGGGCTGAGAAATTTTTCGCCGTACCGATCGCCGACACTCGATCGTGCGGCGTTAATCGCTTCGCTCGACAGCGTGACACTGTCGGTACGCATGTAAGTAATATGGCCTTCTTCGTACAGTCGCTGAGCCGCCTGCATCGTCGCGCGGGCCGTCATGTTCAGCTTGCGGTTAGATTCCTGCTGGAGCGTACTCGTCGTGAACGGCGGGTAAGGCCGACGCGTCTGTTCGCGAGACTCTACTGACGCTACACTCCAGTCGGTTTTCTCGATGCGGTCTCGAAGTGCGGTTGCCTGTTCGCCGTTCAGCAGAACGACGTCCGCACCCGGTTTCAGCATGCCGGTGTTCTCGTCGAAGTCACGACCGCTGGCGACTCGTTTACCATCGACGGTGTGCAATGTCGCATCGAAGCCGCCGCCCGAACCGGTTTCCAGTCCCGCTTTCAGATCCCAGTATTCAGCGCTGACGAATCGGGCTCGTTCTTTTTCCCGCTCGACCAGCACTTTCACGGCGACTGATTGAACTCGGCCAGCTGAAAGTTTCGGAGCGACCTTCTTCCACAACAGCGGGCTGAGTGTGTATCCGAAAAGTCGATCCAGAACGCGGCGGGTTTCCTGAGCTTCGACCAGGTTCTTGTCGAGTTCCCGTTTCTGATCAAGAGCTCCGAGGATTGCCTTCTTGGTAATTTCTCCGAAAACCATCCGGCTGGTGGGGACTTTCGGCTTGAGCAGTTCGACCAGATGCCAGCCGATGCTCTCTCCTTCGCGGTCTTCATCCGTCGCGAGGATGAGTTCGTCGGACTGTTTCAATGCAGCCTTGAGCTCGTCGACAACCTTCTTCTTCCCTTTGGGTATGATATAGAGAGGCTCGAATTCGCTGTCGACGTTGATGCCGATTCTGGACCACGGCTCTTTTTTGACCGCTTTGGGAATCTCAGCCGCTCCGTTGGGCAGATCGCGAACGTGACCAAAACTCGCGAGGACTTTGTAGTCCTTGCCGAGGTATCCACTGATTTTTCGCCCCTTCGCCGGAGATTCGACGATGACCAGAGCTTTGTATTTCGACTTGGATTTCGCCACGAAAGCGATCCTTCCACTTTAACTGTCAGTTGTCACTCGAAGGTGACCGCAATGTTTATTTCACGTTTCAACAGGCCCGTATCGACGCCACAACCGTTCGCTTCTGAAGAACAAATTCGACGGATTCGCGTAAATTCTGAAATCCATCAATGTTTGCAACAGATTTCGCGAGGGAGTGAGGCTCTCAACTCGCGAGATCAAAGTTACCGGATAAATCGTTCTGAGCCCGATTCAGCAGGTCTCCGCTCGACGCAACTGCCTGTCAGGGGATGGCCTTGTGTCGATCCTGCCCCCGGCTAAAATCTCCAATTACGAACTACGGAAGAATGACCGGGAGGCGGGAACCGATATCCCACTCTTTCCCACTGTGTCAAGACTCCGCCGGTTCTTTAATACAGAATCAGCTAATCAAACGATCCGAATCTGGCCGGTTTGGTAAAATAAACGGCTCCGTCGATCGTTGTATTCCGAGACCAACCAACCACCGTTTCTCAGTCGGAAACCCCTCTAATGGCATCTCCGTTTGCAGTATTTCGTCGCAACCAGAAGGTTATGACTGTCATTTTGACGTGCCTTGCGATGTTCGCATTCATCATCCTCGACTCCGTGTCGAAGATGGAGACCTCAGCAATCATCCCGATCATCTTCGGTCTGATCGGAGCATCGCTCGGCTGGATGTGGAGTTCTCAAAACGAACGCGGCGGTGGCTCCAAGTACATTGGAACTGGAGCCGTTGTGGGAGCAATTGCCGGTGCGCTTTTTGTTTCACAATTTGGAAATCAGGACGGGATCACGACGGCTTACGGACGTTTGACCAATCGTGATCTACTCGAAATGAAACAGAAACGCGACATGGCCAACCAGTTTGTCATCAGCGCGTTTCGCGAGCGAAGCGAAGAAGTTCATCCGATGATGGCCAACTATTACCTCCGTCAGTATCGCTTCGGTGACACATCAAGCCGGTCTGTCGTGACGAAAATGTTGCTTGAGAAGGAAGCCGATAGCTTAGGGATTGAGATCAGCGACGAGTTCATTACCGACTACATCAAGACGGTCTCCGAAAACGCAATGAGCCGTGAAGCTTTGACGAAGATCCGAAGCCAGTTGGGCATCGGCGAGTCGGAACTCTACGAAACGTTGCGAGCAGAATTACGAGCACGCGTCGCATCGCGAGTGCTGAATCCCGAACTGGTCCACATGCCGGATCAGTACTGGGGTGACTTCGAGAAACTGAACGTTCGGCATTCGATTGACGCGGTCGCCATCCCTGTCGAGCCTTTTGCAACTCGACTGCCAAAACCCAGCGACAAAGAGATCAAAGACATCTTTGAGGCCTTCAAAGGCGTTTATCCGATGGGTGAAAATCCTGGATTTGTTCAGCCTGATCGTTTGAAACTCGCCTGGTTTGAATCTGACTACGAATCGGCTGAAGCGTTGGTCGGCGAAATTCCTGAAGATGAGCTGAAGGCTCGATACGAAGAGCGAAAAGAAACCGAATACAAAATTGAAACGTTACCTGACCTCGGTGCTGGCTTTGACGACGGCGTTCCAAAGTTCGGTGAACCACCTGCTCCAGTAAAATCAACCACACCCGAAACCGAAGGTGATGCTCCGGGAGAAGCTGCGAAGTCAGATGAGCCGGAAGCCGCCCCTGCAGCGAAAACCGGCGACGATGCTCCAACCGAAACGCCAGCCGGTGACGACGAGCCACCTGCCGAGGATGCAACATCGACCGATAAAAAACCAGACGCTGCTTCTGCGACTGAGCCAGGTGCCGAAGAGTGTGGCGTCGGCGATGAACAGGATCAGAAAGAGGACGCTGAAACCGACGAAGCAAACGCCAGGAAGGACGAACAGCCAGAGACCCCTGAAAAGACTCCGGTAGCCGATCCGCAGCCGGCCGCCGATTCGAAAACAGATGCTGGAACGAAGCCTGCTGTTGAGGAACCTCCTGCCGAGCCGGTTGACTCTCCGAAAGACGCCAGCGAAGAACCAGCGGATGTTAATCTGGGGGGAGTGAAGTACCGATCGTTCGAAGAAGTGCGGGATGAAATCCGCGATCTCATGCTGCGTGAAAAAACCGAAAAACAAATTGAGAAGCAGATTTCTGCCGCCATCAGCGCTGTGAAAGACTGGCGATTTAAATTTCGGGAAGCGAAGCCTGAAGAGGTGAAGGATGCCCCCAATGTTGACCTGAAATCCGAAGAGTATAGAAAATATCTCGACGAAGTAAAAAAGGATCACGACCAATACAACGCTGATCTCGCTGCGAGAATTGCAGCAAAAGCAGAAACGTATGCCAAAGAGAATGGTCTCAAATTCGTGGCAACTGAATTCCTGTCGCAACAGGAGTTGATTGAGCATGACGAATATCGCCTTGGGTCTGCACAAGAACCATTCGATCCATTGGATCCGTCGAACTTTATGGATCAAACTCAACCAAAGTCAGCAGCCGCTCGGTTGTTTACCGGAGCGACGACATTGTTCATCCCTGAGGAAGCGCAGGACCTGTCCGACGACGCTCGCTACGCCTTCTGGGCTGCAGGGGAGAGTGAACAGCATGTTCCGACAATCGACGAACCAGGAGTTCGCGAGCAGGTTGAAAAAGCTGTGAGGATTCGAAACGCCCGTTCGGATGCTGAAGCACGAGCGAAAGAACTAGCCAAATCTCTTCAAGCGAAACTTGCCGAGTCAAGCATCGTGTCGATCGCCGAAGGTGTCGCTGATCAGTCTGTCTTCGGAGCCAAAGCACCTGTCATCAAAGAGGCGAATGAAGAGGACCCATCGGACTCCGAACCGGCCGAAGATGGCGGCGAAGCCTCGGACGAGTCTGAGAAGGAAGATCCCTGCGAAGACGAAGAAGGAGCTGAAGCAGCCGCAGGTGAGACTGAAACCAAAGAGTCGGCACCTGCCGCGGTTGAAACAGACAACGAAGAAGCACCGAGCAATAAAGTCGTTGACGAACCATTGTCCGTGCTTGGCGAATCGTTTACCTGGTATCGACAGTCAAACCAGGCACTGCAAGGGAATCAGTTTGGTCAACCGACGCTTGAGTTCGGTATCGTGTCTGGTATCGACGGAGTCGATGACAACTTCATGAAAACAGTGTCGGAAACACCAGTCGGTGACGTTGTTGTCATTCCAAACGTAACGAAGCAGATTTACTACGTTGTCTACGTAAAAGCTCGCAATCCTCCGTCCGACGACGATGACGATCCCAGCCTGGCACGGAACCGGCAGCAGTTCATCACCGAGAACGTTCCGATGTCGCAAATCTACGGTCAGTTGGCAAATTCTCAGGGCTCTGAGATTTATCAGGCGTGGCAGGCCGAGTTCTTCGCGAAGCACAACGTCAGCGTCCAAGAACTGGATGCCATTTAGACCATTTTCATGGTTTCTGTGCAGGAGCTAGATCGCTGAAAGGCCTTGGTTTTCTTGGTGGCCCTCCTGCAGGGCTCTGAAAACTAACGATGAAAGTGCTTTAGAGTCTTCCAGTCTGAACGCCAAGTTCAGGAAACGCCTCGTTCATCCCGCCAATGACCGAGGCGTTTCTTTATTCTCCACGATCGATGATGTCGTTACGGGCGGCTGGGCGAAGCAGGTGAGGCTTCCTAATCTCTACAGACTATCCATTCTGCTTTCAGCCAGCTTTGCGGTCGATTCGGCATGTGAGAAGCTGTTTTCGCAATCTGCTGCGGCACCGACGGCAACGTGACGATACTGGTTACTGCGGCGGGTCAATCATTCGGCGACATTTATAATTCTCGTTTCAATTTCAGGCTGACATGTCGACCAGCATCGACGAAATCCCGAAACCGCGTATGACGGCTCGAGCGTTGCTGCGTAAAATTTTGATGCTGGACGATACGCCTCATTCAGTGGCTCTCGGCACGACAATCGGGATGTTTATCGGGATGACACCAACGGTCGGCGTTCAGATGATCATCGTGGTGGTCATAGCTTTTCTGACTCGGCCGCTCCTCCGCTTCAACAAGATCGCAGCCGTACTGACGGTCTATGTGACAAATCCGCTGACCTTTGTTCCTATCTACTGGTTCAACTATCAGGTCGGGACATGTTTTATCCCGTCCGACGTCACGTACGAAGACTTCGTGGCGATCGTCCAATTCGACAGCCACGAGAAGTGGTCAGAGCGAGCGTTATCGTTGATTACCGACCTGGGAGCACCGCTGCTCGTGGGATGCCTGTTGGTCGCCATCGTGAGCAGTGCGGTGACCTATCCAACGATGCGATGGTTGCTTCGTCGATGCCATCAAAGTGAAGTTCCGAACGACGATCAGAATCACGATCGGGCTTCATTGTGAGTAACACGTTTCATCTGACAGCGCGAGTCGGTTTCGGTCTGGAAGCCGTTGTTTCCCGCGAGCTGAAAGCTTTGGGTTTTGAAGACCCGAAGTCCGAAGACGGACGAGTCCATTTCTCCGGCGGGCTTGACGCTATCGTTCGCGCGAACCTCTGGTTACGGAGTGCGGATCGCGTTGTGCTGCAGATCGGCGAGTTCAAAGCACACGATTTCGGCCAACTGTTTGACCTGACGCGGGATTTGCCCTGGGAACAATGGCTGCCACGTGACGCTGAGTTTCCAGTCACAGGCCGATCGTTAAAATCGCAACTCCACAGCGTGCCGGACTGTCAGCGAATCGTGAAGAAAGCAATCGTCGAGCGACTTCGATCGGCGTACGACGTTGACTGGTTCGAAGAATCCGGACCGCTGTACCCGATCGAGGTTTCTGTCCACAAGAACAACGTGAAACTGACAATTGACACATCCGGTTCGGGGCTCAACAAACGCGGTTACCGAAAGCTGACGGCAAAGGCTCCACTGAGAGAAACGCTGGCGGCGGCGATGGTTCAGCTCAGCGTCTGGAATCCCGAGCGTCCCTTCGTCGACCCGTTCTGCGGTAGCGGGACGATTCCCATCGAAGCGGCGCTGATTGCGACCAACCGGGCCCCAGGACTGAACCGCGTCTTTGCCTGCAGCGACTGGCCTCAGATTGAAGACTCCGTCTGGGAGCACGCCTGGCAGGAGGCGAAAGACCTCATGCGTCCAGCTCCCGAAGAGCTACTGATCGGGACGGACGTTGATCCCGTGGTTCTTGGGATGGCACGGTTTCACGCAAACAAAGCCGGCGTTGGCGAGCTGGTACATTTTCAGCAGCGACCGTTCCATGAGTTACGTTCTCAGAAAAAGTATGGCTGTGTAGTCACGAATCCGCCCTACGGAGAGCGGATGGGCGAAGAGGCGGAAGTCGAAAGGATTTACGCCAGCATGGCCGGAGTCTTCAACAGGCTCGAAACCTGGTCGTTCTTTGTACTGACACCGTTCGAAAAATTCGAAAAAACGGTCCGCCGGCAGTCGACGCGTCGACGGAAACTCTACAACGCAAAAATCGCCTGCACGTTGCATCAGATACTTGGACCTCGGCCGCCGAAACGCAGCGCAGTTCAAGCTTCGACTGAACGCGGCGCCAGTCGTTAAGTACCCCGGTTGTTACTTCGATTTGTTGTACTCGACAAATTCGCCGTTGGTGTATTTCTGCCAGTAGACCTTCAGGTCGGAAGCAACCTCTCCTGAAAGAAGAACGACTCCGATGACGTTTGGAAATGCCATACCCAGAATCATCAGATCGCCAAAGTCGAGCACATTCGTCGCGGAAACGATTGAACCTAGAAATACGAAACAGAGAAAGATGATGCGATACACCATCGATGACCCATCACCAAAAATGTAGGCCCAGCAGCGTTCTCCGTAGTAGGACCAGGAGATCATCGTCGAATAAGCAAACAGTGTGACGGCGATTGCCAGCACATAACGGAAACCTGTGATCTGGCTGTCCATCGCGAGTGATGTCAGCGTTGCGCCCTGATTGCCGTCGCGAGCTGCGGCAAACATTGGATCGGGGTTGTCGTAGGCTCCAGTGATTACAATGACGAGCGCGGTCATTGTGCAGATCACAACTGTGTCGATGAAAGGTCCGAGCAAGGCGACAACACCCTCACGGATCGGGTATTCGGTTTTTGCCGCCGCGTGTGCGATCGCCGCTGATCCAACGCCAGCTTCGTTGGAGAACGCTGCTCTCTTGAAGCCGGTCACCAGCACGCCGATAAATCCACCATAGAGCGCATCGTCCGAGAACGCTCCGGATAAGATCGATGAGATTGCGTCAGGGATCAGGCCGGCATTCATCAACAGGATTGCCAGGCAGGATAGGACATAGACTCCGCACATTGTCGGTACGATTTTTTCGGCGACCCGGGCAATTGAGCGGATGCCGCCGATGATGACGAAGCCGACGGCCACCGTCATGACGGCGCCGTAGATCCAACGGTTGCCGTCGTCTTTCAGAAATTCGATGGACTCGGCGACCGCGTTCAGCGACTGATTCACCTGAAAGGCACATCCGCCTCCGAATGAACCGCCGATACACAACACGGCGAATGCAAATCCGAGAAACGATCCGACAGGTCCCAGTCCCATTTTCGCAAGACCTCGCGAGAGGTAGAACATCGCTCCACCCATAACGCGTCCGTCCGGGCGAACTTCGCGGTACTTCTGGCCGAGGGTACATTCAACAAATTTTGAAGTCATGCCAAGGAAGCCCGCGACAATCATCCAGAATGTCGCTCCGGGGCCACCCAGTGCGATGGCGATGGCGACTCCCGCGATATTTCCCAGTCCGACCGTTGCGGACAGCGCTGATGTCAATGCCTGAAAATGGCTGACCTCACCCGCATCCTCCGGATTGTCATACCGGCCGGCCGTTACAAGGATCGCGTGTTTAAACGCTCGGATATTGATGAACCCCATCCGGACGGTGAAAAATATCGAGCCCATAACCAGCCACAAAACGGCCAGTGGCACGACACCTCCCACTTTGTAGAACATGCCGGCGGCAAGGAACCCGTTGACCTTTCCGAATGCATCGTTGACCTGGTCCTGAAATCCGCCATCTCCGTCGGACTCGGTATTTTCGACCGGCGGCGTTGGAGCAATGTCGGTCGATGCGGATTCCGCTTCATCCAACGAATCGGTGTCGGTGACGACCTGCTCTGTTTCCGGCGTGCCGGCGGAGTCCTGCGCAAGTACAGACGGGCCGTTGAGCAGAAGTGTTGATGCAAGGATTGCGAATAGAAGAATTCGTGAGGTTACCACGGTTCGCATATAGAGTCTCTCCCGAAGAATCTGGGGATCGGCGTTGGGCAAAAACTAGAAGATAGAACGAAATCGTAAACGAACCCGGCGGATCCTGGCAGCGAGGATTCAACATCGAAATCGGTAGACCGCTCAGGAAGCGGGTGTCGCTGGCGGATTGCTGCAGAAGCGAAAGTAGACTTCGCCGGCTTTTTCGAGCTGGTCAACTTCGATCCACTCATCTTTTGTGTGAGCCTGGTCGATCGAGCCGGGGCCGAACACGACTGACGGGACTCCAGCACTGCAGGTTCGAGAGGCGTGCGTCCCGTAGGGCACTCCCACGGAATCATGGGGGCCTGCGACGTCTGAAATATGGCTCTGAAGACCGTCGGCCAGCCAGCCGTTGTCATCGTTACTCAAGGTTGGACTGACGATGTACGGCGGCATCATTTCGAATTCGAAGTCCAGTTTGCTGGTAAGGAAATTGCGAATGTCGTCGTAGGCTTCGTCAGCGTTGTCTCCGGGAGTGAGACGCCGGTCGACTTCGATCGAGCATTCGTCCGGTACGACGTTCACGCTGGCTCCGCCGGAAATCAGACCGACGCTCAGCGTGGCTGGCCCGCACAAAGGGTGAGCCGGCGATCGTCCTGGCAACTCGCCAGCATATTCTTCCAGACAATTAACCAGACGAGCCATCCGGTAAATTGCGTTGACGCCTTGTGTCGGGTCGGAACTGTGGCACGCTCGACCTTCAGTGTTGATTACAAATCGAGTGACGCCTCGATGAGCAACGACGACGTCGAGCAGCGTGGGTTCCGCGATGATCGCAGCATCAGGCTGATCATTGAGCAATGTCGAGCGATCGTCGCCAGGCTGCCAGTAGCGAATCAAGTCGTTGATGCCGGTCGTTGTGGCTTCTTCGTCACAGGTGCAGCTCATGACGACGTTGGCAGCTCCTGCGGGTTTCTCCAGAACAAGTCGGCGAAACGCCCAAAGCATCGCGGCCATCCCGCCTTTGACGTCAGACGATCCGCGACCGTAAAGCCGCCCGTCTTTGATCGTTGGTTCGAACGGCGGAATCGTCATTCCGTCAACGGGAACGGTGTCCTGGTGCGCGTCCAGCAGGAACGTTTGCGTCGCGTCAGGGCTTTCGAACTTAGCCAGCACATTGCAGCGCCCGGGCGACACTTCAACCACTTCGTGCGGGCAACCAAGATTTGTAAAGAATCGACGAAGATATTCCGTCACGTTTGCTTCGAAATAAATCGGTCCCGAAAGGTCGCGGCCCATCGGATTCACACTGGGAATCGCAACAAGGTCGCTCAGAAGATCGACAACACTTCCAGGCATGTGATCTCTCCTCTAAATTTGATCGGGATCAGACCGAGGATGATTTGAAGACGACGCCTTCGTCGATCTTTGAAAAACCAACAGACTCGAACACTTTCCTGGCGGCAACGTCGTTGTCTTCAACATTTGCAGTGAGTCGCGTTACCGTTTCTTTGCGAAGGCGTTTAATAACATCCAACAGTAGTGCCTGACCAAATCTCTGGCGGCGGTATTTTTCATCGACCCAAAGATCGACGAGGCCAATCGCCTGTTCGTTCCAACTGTTGGCGTAGGCGTCCAGACCGACGATGGTTACTCCGGCAACCGGCGGTGCTTCACCAGCTTTCGGTACGAGCACGCAGTAAACGGCGTCCAGTCGCCCGTAGCGGCACATCCACCACCACGAACACGGATCCGGGTGATCGACCAGTACGAGTTCCCATTTGCGGCGGATGATGGTCGTTCGAAAATGTACCGGATCACGGTCGCTCATCTGGCGACTGGTAATCGCGTAACGACCAGTCGCTTCGTATCCCTGACTCGTGAAAAACGGCGCTGCGGATTCGTCGGACTGTAGAAAGCCGGCGGGCTGAGGCCCTCCATATAATCCGAAATAGAACGGGTCGGTCTTGCGGGATGAACCAGCCAGTATTTGCGTCGCGCCTTTACCTTTAAGGTAGGTTTCGGCTCGGCTGACAAGTTCGCGGCCGATTCCCTGTCGACGATAATTTGGATGTACAACGACGGCGCAGATGACGCCTGTCGAATCGTCCAGCGAGTTGCCATCGGCAGAACATCCGAAGCCGGCATGAACGAACCCGACCGGCAATCCATCGTCAACAGCCAGGATCAGGCCGTGTCGATCGAAGTAGGTCTGAGAATAATTGACCATGTCAAAAGACAGGTCATTCGAGAGTGACTGGGCGGCACCATGTCCGAGCTCAGCCTGTTCCCAAAGTCTGAGAATTTCCGGCGGGTCGTAATTTCGGAACGCCCGATACTCAATCACGAGGCACGATCTCACTTGGGAGCAGCAGGACGGTACTGGCATAAGACACGCCAAACGTCGAGTCTGGGAAAGCACGTCATCGTAGTTACGCTATTTCTGACCCGCAAGCAGTGTCACGGTACAACTAATCGCGAATCCTGAATCGTAGCACGGACCCCTGGGTCATAAAGCGAACTCGATTGCTGACATTCTAAACTTCGCCCAGCGGGCAGCGTAAAAAAGGAACGCTGACCGCGGTCGGAATCCGGTCAACATTCTTCATTCATTGCATCGCGAGGCTCGGCTCGCTGGCATCGGGGATTGGGTATCCACAGGACCTGATCCGTCTTCTCGGAACGGATCACAACCGGACTTTCTCCCAACACACTTCGTATTTCTGAGGTGTGACACATTCCAATCGAACTCACGGCGTGACGGCAAAATAGTCGAAAAATAGTTTTCCGGTTTGAACTGCCTGGTCGACTGCCTATCCTGAAGCGATCGCGTTTGTCTGGCCGTAAGATTATAGCTCTAAGTCAGTTGAGGAAATTGTGAAATGCGAGCATCTGCCCTTCTTGCCGCCGTAGTCGTTGGGATGACGTTTGGATTTGGATCGGAAAGCTTCGGGCAACTGACCATTCAGCAGCCGGTGCTCCAGTCGACGGGTGGGAATTTCGCTGTTTCAGTACCCGACCGTGGAGGGATTCTGCTGGGAAGTATCAGTCGAGCAGGTGAGTCACGAAAGTCATACGGGCTGCCTTTTTCGCGAGGTTCGTCAGTAGGACGTTTTTCGCAACACACCAGCATGTCGTCACACGTCTGGATCCATGATCTGCGTGAAATGGACCAAATGATCCTCGAAATGGCGGAAAAGGATCCTCAAGGACAGCGAACGGCAACAATCTCAGCAGCTCGGCGAGCTGGATTGACCTGGAGCAGCTATCGGCCTCGGCGTGGCGTTTCCGTAGAGCACCACCGGCCATCCTACTCGCAGGCTTCTCAACGGTTTCGTCCGACTTACGGGGAACGTTCTCGTGTTGGGCGATCTGAAAGTCCGAGCAGTAGTATCCGTTCGAAGACTACCATCGAAAAAGTCGCAACGGCACGACGGAGTCGGGCCCTTGATCCCGCTCATTCATACCGACTTGGACTAGAAGCTGAAGAATCCGGAAAAGTGTCGCTTGCCAAACTCCACTATCTGGCCGCGGCTCAGTATGGTTCGGTCGAAGGAGCACGCCGGCTGCGGGAATTAGCGACTCAGCCGGTCGCGAGTAAATAGCTCCGGCACAAAATCGCTCAGCCCTGCCGTCACATGACCATCAAAACCGAATCATTCAATACTCCATCCGCAGTCGACCGCCATCCGGTTCTGGCCGTTGTCGGTGTAGGACTTCTCGGTGGCTCTGTGGCTCTGGCAGCCAAAGAACGAGGCATCGCCGATCGAATAATCGGCATCGGTCGAAATCCCGAGCGCCTTCAGGCAGCGGTTGATGCGGGAGTGATCGACGAGTTTCTGACCGACCTGCCAGACGGCAACGCTCCGTGGACGACAGCCGTCATCGGCACGCCTGTTGATCGCATTGCCGAAGACGTTCAGCGAATCGCGGCAGTCAGTCGCCCCGGAACGTTGATCACTGATGTGGGCAGCGTAAAAGGCTCGATCTGCGATGTGGTTCAGGCGGCTGGCTTACCAGACGGAGTTTCCTTCGTGGGTGCTCACCCTCTGGCAGGCTCCCACGAAACAGGGTTCGAAGCCGCTCGCCCCAACCTGTTCGACGGAAAAGTAACCGTTATTACACCGAATCCAGCGGGCAACGAACCAGCGAACTCTGCGATCCGCAGATTCTGGGAACGGCTGGGGTCGCGAGTCATCCAGATGTCACCAGCGGAACATGACGCGGCTCTAGCGACAACGAGTCATCTTCCGCATGTCGCAGCGGCTGCGTTGGCAGCGACGTTGCCTGAAATGTTTCAGCAGCTTGCAGCCAGCGGTTTTAAGGATACGACACGAATCGCATCGGGCGGGCCTGATTTGTGGGTCGCAATTCTGCTCGAAAATGCAGACGCGGTGAGTACTAGCCTTGCGGCGTTTTCGGAGTCATTTGCGAAGTTTCAGCAGGCCGTCGAGATTCGGGATGCGGACGAGTTGAAAAAGCTCCTGCAAGTCGCGAAAAGAAACCGCGACGCTTTGTATTGCAGTTCTGGCGAATTTTCGGAACGCAGATAATCGCTCATTATCCGCTGATAAAAAATTAGCGAAGATCAATGCTTATGAGTGTTTCCTCTGTGTTGAGAATTAACTGATTTTTGGAGTCACCCATGCTTTGGGAAGTGGAAATTCGTCCGGCAGCCGGTCAGGTGGACCGTGAAGGTGAACGTGTCCTTGCGGAATGTTCCGGGATGGGACTGCAGTCTGTGTCCACGGTTGAGGCGGCGCGGTCGTTCATTCTTCAAGGTGAACTGGCGGACGATGTCGTTACAGAAATCAGCCGGACGTTGCTAGCAGATGGCGTAGTCGAGTCGTTCTCGATTCACCAGCTCGATGCCGCGGCGAGTGATGCGTCGAACAGCTCGAACGGCAGCCATCTCCTGAATGTTCTTTTTAAAGACGGCGTGACGGACAACGTTGCGAACAGTGCTTTGAAAGCGATGAAAGATCAGAAGGTGTCCGTCGAAGCGGTCGCGACCTGTCGCAAGTACCGGATCAACAAAAGTGCTTCCGAAGCCGAAATCGCACGCCTGTCTGCAAAAGTTCTGTCCAACGATGCGATCGAGCATGTGGTCAGTGGTACGTTGCAGATGAACCGAATCTCGCTCGGCGGAGAATACAAGTTCAAGCTGACGCACATTTCCATTCGCCAAATGGATAACGCGGCGCTGGAGCAACTCAGCAAGGACGGTCAGCTTTACCTCAGCCTCGAAGAAATGCGCACGATCAAGCAGCAGTTCGTCGATCTGGATCGAGACCCGACGGACGTCGAACTCGAAACCGTCGCGCAAACCTGGAGCGAGCACTGCTCCCACAAGACGCTCGCTGGCCGGATTTCGTACGAAGACGAAAATGGTCCGCGGCAGTTCGAAAATATGCTGAAGGAAACGATCTTCGCGGCGACCGTTTCAATTCGCGAAAGTCTGGGAGACGACGACTGGTGCATCAGCGTTTTTAAAGACAACGCCGGCATCGTCGAGTTTGATGACAAGCAGAGCGTCTGCATCAAAGTCGAAACGCACAATCATCCGTCGGCGCTCGAACCTTACGGCGGAGCCAATACAGGCCTCGGCGGCGTGATCCGCGACCCGCTCGGAACTGGCCTTGGCGGACGACCAGTCTGCAACACAGACGTATTCTGTTTCGGCCCGCCGGATTATCCGCACGACGATTTGCCTCGCGGAGTCCTCCATCCAAAGGCGGTTGCTCACGGAGTCGTAGCTGGCGTGCGGGACTACGGAAACCGCATGGGCATTCCAACTGTCAACGGAGCCGTTTATTTCGACGAACGATACCTCGGCAACCCGCTCGTTTATTGCGGCAACATTGCCATGATTCCGGTCGGCAAAAGTGAAGGCAAAGTTTCGCCCGGGGATCTGATTGTCGCCGTCGGTGGCCGAACAGGCAGAGACGGAATTCACGGAGCAACGTTCTCGTCTGGCGAACTGGACGAAGACAGCGAAATGCGGTCGGCCGGAGCAGTCCAGATTGGAAATGCCATCACTGAGAAAATGGTGATGGACGTCATCCTGGAAGCTCGCGACAGAGAACTTTATTCAGCGATCACGGACTGCGGGGCCGGCGGGTTCAGCAGTGCCGTCGGCGAAATGGGCGAAGAAACCGGAGCCGAAGTCTGGCTCGACAAATGTCCGCTCAAATATACCGGGTTGAGCTACACAGAAATTTGGATCAGCGAAGCGCAGGAGCGCATGGTCCTGGCCGTGCCCGAGGCCAATGTCGACGAATTTTCAAAACTCTGCTCGTCAGAAGACGTTGAAGCGGCAGTCATTGGCCGATTCACAGATTCCGAGCGGCTCGTACTGAAGTACAACGAGAACGAAGTCGCCGACTTGACGATGGCATTTTTACACGACGGTCGACCGCCGGTCATTCGAAAAGCAAGCTACAAGCCCGAAGAAGAAACGCCGCTGGCCGTTCCGGCGAAGGATCGCTTCGACGACGACCTTGAGTCGATTCTCGGCTCGCTGAATGTCTGCAGCAAAGAATGGATCATTCGCCAGTACGATCACGAAGTACAGGCCGGCAGCGTGGTGAAACCGCTCGTTGGTGTGAATCGTGATGGGCCGTCGGACGCCGCCGTTGTGCGACCGGAACTGGAGTCGAACCGCGGATTGGTGATCAGTTGCGGCATGAATCCTCGACTCGGAGACGAAGACCCGTACTGGATGGCTGCATCTGCAATCGACGAAGCCGTTCGAAACTGCGTCGCCGTCGGAGCTGACCCTTCACGAATCGCGATCCTCGACAACTTCTGCTGGGGTAACTGCGAGCGTGAAGAGACTCTGGGAACGCTCGTCCGAGCCGCCATCGCCTGCCAGGACGTTGCGGTGGCCTTCGGAACGCCGTTCGTTTCGGGCAAAGACAGCCTCAACAACGAATTCTCTTACGAAGACGAAAACGGAGAAAAACAAACCGTCGTGATTCCGTCGTCGCTGTTGATTACAGCCCTCGGTCAGATGGATGACGTCGAGCAGGCTGTGACAATGGACGTCAAAGCGGCTGGTAACAAACTGTTTCTTATCGGGACAACATTCGATGAACTGGGCGGCAGCCATTTTGCTCTCGTCAACGGTCTTGAAGGCGGAGCGGTCCCGATCGTCGACCTCGATCAGGCCCCGGAAATATTCGCCGCGATGCACAAAGCGATCTCTGGCGGCCTCGTCGAAAGCTGCCACGACCTCAGTGAAGGCGGGCTCGCCGCTTCGGCCGCTGAGATGGCTTTCGCTGGCGGTCTTGGAGTAACTCTGAATCTTGCCGCACTCGTCGAAACTTCGAACATCGATAGCGATGCCGTGCTACTGTTTTCAGAGAGTAACACACGATTCCTCGTCGAAGTGTCCGAGCAGAAGGCCGCGGCCTTTGCTGAAAGGTTTAACAATCTTCCATGCGTCGAAATCGGCGTGGTCAACGACGGCGACCAGTGCTCGGTCGCCGGAACCAGCGGTCAGACCGTAATCGAATCTTCCATCGAAGAACTTCGCCAGGTCTGGAAACAGCCACTTGCCTGGTAGCATTCAGGGTGGAACGAGCGCTTCGCTCGTTCCAGCTTAAATGTTTTCGCCCTGTTTCAGCCCACGTGTTCGTACTGGCGAACCGCTGGGATAACGCATTCAAGAATACGTTTTTTGACTTCCATCGGCGTGCCAAGTGGATCGATCGTGTGTACGATTTCTGGCGAGTAATAGTCGAGGACTGGCCGCGTCATCTCGCTGTAGATCTCGAAACGCCGTCGAATAATTCTTTCGTCGGCATCGTCAGCGCGGCCTTCGGTGAGTGCTCGCCCCTTCAGCCGTTCAATAATCGGCTCATCGGATTCAGCTTCGAGGTGCACGACCGAAAGCACATCGACGTAATCTTCAATGAGCTCACATTGCCGCAGCCGCCTTGGGATTCCGTCGAGGACCAGAACGTCGGTGACAGGATTGCAATGTCCGGCTGCAATCTGTGAGTCGAGCCAACGCATCCAGACTTGAACAGCGACTTCGTCTGGTACCAGTTCTCCGCGATCAATCAGACCGAAGATGAGTCTTCCGTCGTCACTTTCCGGATCCAAATTTCTAAAAATCGAGCCGATCGAAACGTGAAACATTACGGTCATGGTGCCGAGCAGCGAACCTTGCGTTCCCTTTCCGACGCCGGGCATTCCAAATATCAGGACGGCAGGCAGTCTCGCAGGAGCGCCTTCCGGAAGTGACAAGACGACCTCGTTTTCGCTCGCCAGATCCTGATCGGGCTGATTCATCAAGTGACGCTCCAAGCTGCTTATCGCATGAGTCCATTCGAAGCTGCTTTTTAACAGGCTGACACCAAATCGGCAATTTCGTGGCGAGGCATTCTTCAAGTCAGAGCGAGGCGAACATCAGAACCTGGAAACTGTCCTACTGGCGAGTACGACGGGCCACGTCTAGAATCCGATAATTAACTCGGCAAAATGACGGAATCATCGCCACCGTGGCGTCTTTTAAATCAACACTCCTTCATCTTTCAGACAGAACGACCAGAGATGAGTACTGAAGCAGCTCCACAAAAGGCGACCAGCAAGGTTCCCGATGCCTCGGGCCGGTTTGGCGAGTTCGGCCGGCGATTCGTACCCGAGACCCTCATGCATGCACTGGAAGAACTGACTCGAGAGTACGAGCGGGCGCAACAGGATCCGGAATTCCTCGCCAGGCTGGACAAGCTCCTGTCAACATTTGTCGGTCGTCCAAACCCGCTCTACTTTGCTGAGCGGCTGACCGAGCACTGTGGCGGTGCCCGAATTTTTCTGAAACGAGAAGATCTCAACCACACCGGCGCTCACAAAATTAACAACACAATGGGCCAGGTTCTGCTGACTCAGCGGATGGGCAAGAAGCGAGTCATCGCTGAAACTGGAGCTGGCCAGCACGGAGTTGCGACAGCCGTCGCCTGTGCAAGATTCGGGCTCGAATGCGTCGTCTACATGGGCGAAGAAGACATCCGCCGACAGAAGCTCAACGTTTTTAACATGAAAATGATGGGAGCCGAAGTTCGCGGAGTAAGCAGCGGTTCTCGAACGCTTCGAGACGCCATCAACGAAGCCATGCGAGACTGGATGTCGACGGTCGAGCACACTCATTACATCATCGGATCAGTCGTTGGGCCGCATCCGTTCCCCATGATGGTTCGAGACTTCCAGGCAATCATCGGCCGCGAAACTCGCAAGCAGTGTCTTGAGACAGAAACCCGGCTGCCTGACGAAGTTATCGCCTGTGTTGGGGGCGGATCAAACTCAGCCGGTATGTTTTACCCGTTCATCGATGACGAAACGGTCGCTCTGACCGGAGTCGAAGCTGGCGGTCGAGGCCCCGAACCAGGCGACCATGCCAGCACGCTGACCTACGGTAACAAAGGCGTCCTCCATGGAAGTTACAGTTACGTGCTGCAGGACGAAGATGGCCAGACTCAGGACGTTCATTCAATTTCCGCCGGGCTCGATTACCCAGGCGTCGGCCCGGAACACAGCTTCTGGAAAGACACCGGCCGAGTGAACTACGTCAGTGTGACGGACGACGAAGCTCTCGTGGCGTTACAAACGATGGCCAAACTAGAAGGCATCCTGCCTGCCATCGAAAGTTCACACGCCATTGCTCATACATTGAAGGCGGCAAAGCAACGGTCGAATGACGAAATTATCGTTGTTTGCCTTTCCGGCCGAGGTGACAAAGACGTCTACGAAGTCGCCCGACTGCTCGGTCAGGATTTGGACTGAATGCTTGTGGATGATTTGAGTAATCTGGGTCATGCCTGATTCGTTCCTGCAAGTGGGAGATGGTCGATGTCGTCATTATAAGATTCTTTCCGCAACATCGTGGATCAGCTTCCCGACGAATGCACGTAGGGCGAAGTCATGAACTGAATTTACGTGAGACAGAAGATCGAATCAGGGCTTGCCAACGAATCGGCCGGCAGAACCGTGCCGCATGATGAGGTGTTTAAGAAGTACCAGAACGACGCCTCATGACGAAATCAGTCGGGACCCGCCATCCTCAGTCTGATGTCGATGCAATATTCCATTACATTACCAATGAGTCGCACAGTTACGCATTAAGGACTATTGAATCAATTGAGTCCGCGGCGAGTGCTGCCGCACGCATGCCCGAGTCCGGTGGCATCGTGTCCGAATTCTCCGACTCATCAATCCGTGAAGTTCTGGCTGAACGCTACCGCATAATTTACCGGGTAAGGAATAATTTACCGGGTAAGATCGTCAAACACCCTGGTACTCACCGTCCTGCACGGTGCCCGGAACCTGACGGCCTTACTTGATCAGGACTAAATCGTTTTCAAAATTGAAGCAGCAAACCGTGACTGAGCAGACTCGAATTGCGTCCACTTTCGGCGCCCTCAAAGAAGCTGGCCATCTGGCGTTCATGCCGTTTATCACGGTCGGTGATCCGGATATTGATGCAACGTTGTCGGTGATCCGTGAACTCGGAACCCATGGCGTTGATCTGATCGAAGTCGGCTTTCCGTACAGCGATCCGATCGCCGACGGGCCAGTGATTCAAGCGTCGTATACTAGAGCTCTCGACAAAGGATTGTATGTCGACAACATATTTGATGGCGTTGCGTCATTGTCTGCCGACGAGCTTCCTCCGCTGGTTGCAATGGCTTCATACGCCCTACTCTTTCGCCGCGGCGTTGAAAAGTTTGTGAAACAGGCCGTCGAGTCCGGTTTTGCTGGATTCATTATTCCAGACCTGCCCGTCGACGAGGCAGAGGATGCCGGAAAAATTGTCCGAGCGAACGGCGCAGACCTGATTCAGCTTGTCTCGCCGATGACCCCGAAAGAACGAGCTGTTGAGACTCTGAAAGCCGCCAGCGGATTTGTTTACTGCATCTCAGTTGCCGGTACGACGGGTGTTCGAGATGACTTGCCGCCCGAATTGACCGACCAACTCAACTGGTTGCGAACTCAGACTGATGTTCCATTGGCAGTCGGATTCGGAATCAAAGGCCCGGAGCAGGTCGACATTCTGCGGGACGCGGCTGATGGAGTAATCGTCGGCTCAGCCATCGTCCGCATGATGGAGGGCCTCGGAAGATCTCCTGAAGGCGACGCAGCAGTTCTGGCGAAAATCGGTACGTTTGCAGATTCAATGGTCCAGGCAACTCGAAAGAAGTAACTCCATGAACGCACGGGAAGCGATCAAACTTTCGATCGATAGCGCGATGTTCATTTCGCTTGAATACCTCGCCGATCTATCAGAAAAGGACATGCTTCAACGACCTCATCCTGAATGCAACCACATCAAATGGCAGATGGGACACCTGATTTTGTCTGAGAACCAGATGATTAATGGAGTTTGTCCTGGATCGATGCCCGGCCTCCCGGATGGCTTCGCAGAGCGATACTCCAAAGAGACGACAAATTCCGATGACGCCGCCGCATTCAATTCAAAAGCTGAACTGCGACAACTGCTCGAAGAGCAACGAGCAGCAACTCTGCAGGCGCTGGCCAGTCAGTCTGATGCTGACCTCGACAAATCAGCTCCCGAAGAAATGCTGGCATACGCCCCAACCGTGGCCGATGTCTTCAGCCTCCAAGGCGGCCACTGGATGATGCACGCAGGCCAATGGGCAGTCATTCGTCGCCAGCTTGGTCGGCCGCCCCTGTTTTGATCTTCAATAACTGATGATTCGCAAACCGACGACCAGAAATAACGCCATGTTGCGCCGAAACCATGATCTGGCCAAGGTTTCGACGCTCGTGCAGACGGTTTCACGCAGCTCAGCAGACAATGTCGATGCTGTCGCTCGGCCGCATGACTCCCTGCAGAAGCTTTCCGGTGGCGACCGTGCCGCTGCCTTCGATCGAGAACACATTCTCGACCGGCATTAGAAATAGTTTATCGACGTCCCCAGACGGCTGTGGAATACAAGTGTCGAGCAAATTACTGCTGCCCGCGACGATTCCGAATCACTCCGGTTGTTAAGAACCAGCTTAGCCAAGCCACGCACGAATGACGCCTCGTCGCTGGGAAATCCGTACTGCGGAGGCAGTTTCCGGAGTTACATTTCGACGAGTTCCAGCAACTCGGGTTCTTCGACGAGATCGCACTTATTCATAAAAACGACAAGTCGAGGCATACCAACCTGCCGGACCAGCAACACGTGTTCGCGAGTCTGCGGGGCCGGACCGTCCGCTGCCAACGCTGTCAGTCAGCAACGACAACCGGCCCGGCAGCTTTGACTTCGGTGCTGACGCCGTCTTCGTATGCTTTAAAATTCTCACGGAAAAGTGTGGCCAGTCGGGACGCTGTGCGGTCGTACTCGGCCGTGTCTTTCCAGGTATTTCGGGGGACGAGAATCTCTGACGGAACGCTCGGGCATTCCATCACAACGTTGAACCCGAATGTGGGGTCTTTCGCGACTGGGGCGTCGCTCAGTTCGCCGGAATAGATTGCGTCGATCATTGAGCGTGTGTAAGAGAGCGGGACCCGATTACCGACTCCGTGCGCTCCACCGCTCCAGCCGGTGTTTACCAGCCAGACCTTCGCGTTGTGTTTTCTAAGTTTCTCAGAGAGGAGCGAGGCGTAGTGGCCGGGATGCCAGACAAGGAAGGGGCCACCGAAACATGGTGAGAATGTGGCCTGCGGCTCGGTAACTCCCATTTCTGTACCAGCGACTTTGGCGGTGTAACCACTGATGAAATGGTATTCGGCCTGATCCGGAGTCAACCTGCTGAGCGGTGGCAGGACTCCGAAGGCATCGCACGTCAGAAAGATGACATTTGAAGGGTGACCGGCGACGCACGGAACGCGTGCATTTTCGATGTATTCGATCGGATAAGAGCCACGAGTGTTCTCGGTGATCGTGGTATCTTCAAAGTCGACATGATGGTGAGCTTTGTCGTAAACGACGTTTTCTAAAACCGCTCCGAAACGCAGCGAGTCGAAGATTTGCGGCTCGGCTTCACGAGTCAGGTATACGGCCTTGGCGTAGCAACCGCCTTCGATATTAAATATGCCGGTGTCCGACCAGCAATGTTCGTCGTCGCCGATTAACTCGCGTTTTGCATCTGCCGAGAGTGTCGTCTTGCCAGTTCCAGACAAGCCGAACAGTACGGCAGACTCATCGGTATTTGTGTCGGCAGTCGCTGAGCAGTGCATCGACAGAATGCCAGCCTGCGGCATCGCGTAGTTCATGTACGTGAACACGGCTTTCTTCATTTCCCCGGCATATTCAGTACCCAGAATGATGACTTCGCGATACTCCAGCGACAGATCAACGCTGGTCCTGGAGGTCATGCCGCTGGTGTAGCGGTTGGCGGGGAATCCACCCGCGTTGTAGATCACCAGGTCGGGATCGCCGAAGGTCTGCAATCCTTCGTCCGTGGGGCGGATCAGCATGTTGTGCATAAACAGTGCGTGATAAGGTCGCGAGCAGATCACGCGAACCTTCAGTCGAGTGTCTGGATCCCAACCAGCGTAGCCGTCCATCACGTAGAGGTGGCTGCGAGTGTTAAGGTAATCGATGGCACGTTCACGATTACTTAAAAACGTGTGCTCTTCCATGGGGAAGTTGACCGGTCCCCACCAGACATCTTTCTCTGAGTCAGCATGCTGGACGACTCGTTTGTCTTTGGGCGAGCGACCTGTTTTTTCGCCGGACAGCGCGATCAACGCACCAGTGTCTGAAATGGCCGTACCCGGCTCATGCCGAATCGCTTCTTCATAGAGCGTTGACGGAGAGAGATTTCGTCGGATATCCCGGACGCTAATTTCGTTCAACCGCAAATTGAACTCATCCATGAGTGCCCGCTCCAGACGCGATTTAGTATTCAGGCCCGTAGACTGCTGCGTCTTTACGCACCAGCCCGAACCGTGCCAGCTTTCAATGAGTGCGTCAAGACGCACTCTGAAGCTCAGGAACTATACGGCTGAAACTTCGGGAGATGCCTTGGATGATGCATCGCTGCCTGACGAGCATTTGCGGGCAACTCGGACCAACCCATCAACACTCAGATTGATCGAGTCAAGCAGTTCGCCGCGTTCGCCGTGTTCGACGAATCGATCAGGAATACCAAGACGAGTGATTGTCGACGTGTTGAGTCCGGCATCACAGGCGGCTTCCAGAACGGCTGATCCGAAACCGCCAACTACCGTCGATTCTTCGACCGTAATAACAAACAGGCATTCGCGGATGGCTCGCAGGATTGTTTCCGTATCGAGTGGTTTGGCAAATCGTGCGTTGATGACGCCGACGTCCAGCCCTTCTGAACGCAACTGCTCGGCAGCTGCCACACAGTCAGAAAACTGAGTTCCGAAGGCGACAAACATGCCGTCGTTGCCCCACTGGTAGATCTCAGACTTGCCGAGTTCGATACCGGAAACTGGTCGTTCTACTGTTGCCGCGCCAGTCTTCGGGTAGCGGATTGAAACCGGACCATCGTGCGTCAGTGAGAAATCGAGCATCGGTGCGACATCGGCGGCGTCTCCGGGTGCCATGACGACAATGTTCGGGAACGACCGCATGTACGTGTTGTCAAACACGCCGTGATGAGTTGGTCCGTCTGGTCCGCAGAGTCCGGCTCGATCGAGCGTGAATGTCACCGGCAGGTTCTGCAGAGCCACTTCCTGAAAGATCTGGTCGTAGCTTCTTTGCAGAAACGTGCTGTAGATATCGACGATGGGTCGCATACCGGTTTTGGCCATGCCGGCTGCAAAAGCGACGGTGTGACCTTCAGTGATACCCGTATCGAAGAAGCGATCCGGAAAGTCGGCTCGAATTTTTCCAAGGTTGTTACCGGCGCACATCGCGGCCGTGTGAACGCAGACTCGGTGGTCGCGTTTCATCATTCCGTAAATCGCGTCGCTGACCATGTTCGTATACGCCGCCGATTTGGATTTCTTGACCGGAACGATCTCGTTGTCTTCGGTACGGCTGAACGGTGCTGGCGTGTGAAACTTTACAGGGTCTTCGCAGGCGGGTTCGAAACCGTGCCCTTTTTCGGTCAGGACATGCAGCATGACCGGGCCTTTAATGTCCCGCACCATTTCCAGGTGACGTTGTAAGGCCGTGAGATCGTGGCCGTCGACAGGACCGACATAACGGAAGCCCATTTCTTCCCAGAGCATGCCGCCGTGCAGCATGTTCTTCATAGCTTCTTTGAAATTACCGAGTGCGTGCTCAACAGGTTCGCCGACGACAGGCACTTTGTTCAGCAGCCAGGCAACGTCTCGTTTCAAGCCGTTATAGAACGGGGCGAGTCTCGCCTTGTCGAGGTATTCGGCCAATCCACCGACTCGCGGGCAGATGCCCATACGGTTGTCGTTCAGAATGACCAGCATGTCTTTTTTCAGGCCGACGGCATTCGTCATGGCTTCCCAGACAATGCCCGACGGAAGCGCACCATCGCCGATGACAGCGACCGATCGTCGATCATCCTGACCGATAAGATCGTCACCGGCTTTCAGACCCAGAGCGGTCGACACGCTGCAACCGGCGTGGCCGGTCATGAAAAGGTCGTACTCAGACTCATTCGGGTTCGGGTAGCCCATCAGGCCACCGCGAGTTCGAAGCCCGTCGAACTCTTTGTACCGACCTGTCACCAGTTTGTGCGGGTAGATCTGATGACCCGTGTCCCAGATCAGGCGATCCTGCGAGAAATCGTAGGCCAAGTGCAGCGCGATGCACAATTCGACAACGCCGAGGTTGCTCGCGAAGTGCGCAGCACGGTCTTCGACAACAGAACACAGAACTTCACGAATCTCAGCCGCGAGCTGCACGAGCTGTTCCGCCTCATAGTTCTGAATGTCTTTTGCCGATTCAATCTGCGGGAGCAGTTCAAGCTTCATCAGTGATCTCTTTCCAGTACGAAGCGCGCCAAGGCTTCCAACCGAAGACCTCGATCACCCAGTGGTTCAATCGAGCGGCAGGCCTCGTTAATCAATGACGTTGCCCGCCGGCGGCTTTCTTCGAGCCCCAATAGACCCGGATAAGTGAGTTTACCGAGTTCGGCGTCTTTGCGAACGCCTTTGCCCATTTTGGCTTCATCGCCGGTGATGTCCAGAAGGTCATCCGCAATCTGGAAGGCCAGGCCAACACATTTTCCAAAATGATCGAGCATTTCGACTGTGTTTTTGTCGGCTTTGGCAATCCGCCCGCCCATTGTCAGAGCTGATCGTAACAACCTGCCTGTTTTCCGTAGATGGATCGCTTCAAGCTGCAAAACCTTGCCAGTTTGTTCGCATTGTTCGTCCGCGCCCGTTTGACCAGATTCCGGGTCGACAGTGCCCCCATCCTGAGACGCATCTGCCATTTCAGCTATTTCGCCCTGCAAATCAGCCATCTGGCCGCCAACCATTCCATCGACACCGGCCGCCGATGCAAGGTCGAGGACACACGCAACGGCGACGTCAGCATTTTTGATATCGCGAGTCAGTATCTCGAATGCCAGCGTCAACAGTCCGTCGCCAGCAAGAATCGCGGTCGCTTCGTCGAACTGTTTGTGATTTGTCGGTCGACCTCGGCGAAGGTCATCGTTGTCCATCGCCGGCAGATCGTCATGAATCAACGAATAAGTATGAATAAACTCGATGGCCACCGCCGCGGGGATGGCTTCTGTCGGATTTCCACCACACGCTTCGCAAGCAAGCAGCACCATGACTGGCCGCAGTCGCTTGCCGCCGGCTTCGACGGAGTAACGCATCGATTCGCGCAGCCGAGCCGGGCAATCGTGGTTCGGCGCGAGGTAACGCTCGAATCCTTCTTCGACGATCTTCCTGAACTCACCAAACACCAGACGTCCCTTCCGAGGCGCTATCGACCGTTCCATTCATCTGTGAATGACCGAAGCTTCTCAGCGGGGAACAAAACTGTCAAACACGAAGTCCATGAATTGCGTTCGTTCTCAGAGATTCCTTGACGGTCAACGACGAACCCAGCGACGAAAATACGGAATAATGATCGCGACGACTCGGTCGTTGATTGAAGCAGGCTGCTTAAACCAGCGGATCATAAATGCTTCGTCCGAGACACCTTCGAACTCACAGTCGACGTTGCTGGCAAATGCCGTAACAAATCGGAACTTTGGATAGTATTCCGGCTGCCCGAGCACGATGACAAATTCACAGTCACTGGAGACCGCTACTTTTCGACCAGTCCAGCTTCACCGTTGTGACCGAAGTCGCTGCCTTCAAACGTCCGTTCGATCAATTCACAAATCACAAATTGCGGATTCGTCACCCGGTTTTTCGACGCAAATTTCAATGAGCCGTTCGTTCAAAAATTCTTTCAAAAGTCGATCGGGTAACTCTTACCACAAAGTACCAGGGAACAATTCCAGAAGTTACACGAACGCGGACCCGACGATGTTGGAAAGATTCACAAGTCGCCAGGGAGCACGCGATCGAATCGCCGACGTAAACAGCAGGCAGAAGCCGTTTCGGTCGGGATCGATCCAGCACATTGTTCCGGTGGCTCCGGTATGGCCAAATATGTTTGGTCCGAGAGTGTCACCCCAGCTTCGAGAAGTACCGCTAGAGTTCAGGCTCCAACCGAGTCCCCACGGTCTCGCTCGGCGCACGGAATCAGGGATTTCTGGCTGATCGACGAGACGATTGGTCGTCATCGTCTGAACGGTGCTTTGTGAAAGCAGTCGAACGTCACCGTAGTTTCCACCGTTGAGAAGTAGCTGGCAGATTACCGCAAAGTCTTCCGGCGAGCTGAACATGCCACCCCACGGAGCGCCAAGTTCCTGCCAGTAACGGCTGTTCCAACCAAAGTTCGAACCAATCTGATAGTCGGGAACTTGCACACGAACCAGGCGTTCTCGATTAAATCCCTTCGAACCTAACCCGCTCGACTTCAATCCGAGCGGCTCAAGCATCTCGCGACGGATGAATTCGTGAATCGTCATGCCAGAGATTCGTTGTATCAACTCCGCAACGACCAGCGTCCCCATACTCTGGTAAGAAGAGTCGGTACCTGGTGAAAAGAGCGGCATTGCACTGATAGCCCCATCGATGAATGTCTTGAGCGGAGCATGTTTCTGCCGTAGTTCCGCATTGTCGGGCACCATGTCCGGCATCCCAGACGTATGAGTAAACAAGTGAAGAACCAGCGTCTCTTCTTTGTGATGCGCTGCAAAATCCGGGATGTATCTCATGACCGGATCGGTCAGGTTGAGCAATCCGCGTTCGACAAGAATCATCGCCGCCATGTACGTGACCGGTTTCGTGATCGACGCCAGCAGAAACATTCCGTCGCGGCGGATATCTACCGCAGAGTGTTCGGCTCCCTGCTTTCCGAAGAACTTCGGTTCGACGATCTTTCCATTTCGACCCACGACGATCGCGCCGCCCGGCACGGTAGCGTCGGGTCCGGTCGTCCATTCGCGAAGCAAATTATAAGCCGTGTCGATTCGGCCCTGGTCGAGACCAATTTCACTCGCTTTGGCAATTGAAAGGTGTGGCATCGATCGTTCCTCAGAGTTTCCAGTTGAGGTTCGGCCATCTGTAACTTTACAGACAATGTCGCCTCAGCGCTGGTAGATTGGCAGGTACTGATACTCTACCGCCAGGGCGAGCACGGACATACTGGTTGCGTAAATCGGACCGAAAGATGCCTCCGAACCGTCCTGGGCATTCCAGCTTCCGTCTGATTGCTGTCTCGAAAGCAGCAAAGAAGTGATGTGGTCCCGCGTGACGTCCCAGTGACGCCCACCAACCTGAAACATCCCAACCGTGCAGTAGTAGACACCGTAAAAGAAGAAGCCGTCGTTGTACTTCAAAGGCCGACCCAGCAGATAATCGGCGGCTCTCATCGTTGCCGGAGCGTGGTGCTCACCGCAAATTTCCAGGCACAGAATGCCCGTGCCAGTGCGAGTGGCGCTTACGCCGTGATCCGGGTGGTACGAAAATCCTCCGTTCCTGCTGGCGCATTTGTTGACGTAGGAAACAGCGTATTCGATCGCTTCGGCAGGAACGTCGCAGCCAATGTTCTTTGCAGCTCGCAGCGCGAGAAGTTGCCAGCCGGTCACGCTGAGATCGCTGTCGTTGCTCGACGCTTGATACCTCCATCCGCCAGCGTGATTCCGGCCTTTCGGGACGGCCTGCGCCCGGAGTATCAAGAGAATGGCTTTTTCAAGGCTGCTGCGAACTCGGTCACTCAACGAAGCATCAACCATGCCCGCAACTTCCGCGAGCATCAACGTGCAGATTCCGTGCGTGTACATTGGCCCGGTGCCAGCCCGATGCTGGAAAAGGCCGTCGTTGGGCCGCTGACTGCTGAGAACCCAGCGAATTCCGCGTTCCATGGCGTCGCCATACGGGCCTTCTCCCGGAACATGCCCGGCGGCCATGAACGACATGATGGCAAGCGACGTCGTGGAAGCCGCATCGAGACCGCGACTGGGATTCTTAAGCTGCCATGCACCCGAGGGTTTCTGCTGAGCCGCCAGGAAGCCAAGAGCTCGGACAATGGAACGGTCAACTTCTCGATTACTGGGAGCACCCTGCGTATACGCCGACTTCGCCGTCGATCCGGCGAGCAAAGCAGCAAGCAGAAGAAGATGCAGACATCGATTCATGAGTGACGCTATCCTTCGCCGCCGGACCAAATGGTGAAAAACGAATGCTGTTCAAACGGTAAGCATAACGTGGCCACGCGGCGTCCCCCAGAGAGTCGCCTGGCGACGCCAGTGCGGATCGCGACTCGTCAATCAAAACAGGTAGCGAAGAGAGATCATGGACGATTCCAGATACGACCTCATTATCATCGGCGGCGGCCACAACGGCCTGGTGTGTGCTTTCGAGATGGCTCGTGCGGGCCGAAAGGTGCTCGTACTGGAACGGCGAAATCTCGTCGGCGGCTGTGCTGTGACCGAAGAACTCTGGCCGGGCTATCGAGTCTCGACAGCTTCCTACGTAGTCAGTCTGCTGCTGCCAGAGATCGAAGAACGAATGGAGCTGAAGCGCCACGGCTACAAAGTTCTGCCTCGCACACCGTCGTCGTTCACTCCACTGGAGGATGGCCGGTATTTGTTGCTCGGTCCGGACGAAGAAATGACTCGCCGCGAAATCGCAAAGTTTTCGCAGCACGACGCGGACGCCTACCCACGATACAACCGACTTCTGGGACGAATCGCAGAGTGTCTCGAGCCCGTCCTGAATCAAACGCCACCGGACCTGTTGCCGCTGCCGCGTGAATGGCGGGAGATTTCATTCGGCAAGAAACTGCGAGACACAAAAACCGGCTGGTCGATATTTCAGGCATTGAAGCAGCTTGGCTCGGACATGCCAGAGGCGATTGAGCTACTGACCGGTGCCGCTCGCCCGATTCTGGAGCGTTGGTTTGAGTCGGACATTCTGAAGGCGACGCTCGCGACGGACGCCATTATCGGAACCTTCCAGCCGATCTCAGCTCCCGGCACAGCCTACGTGTTGCTGCATCATGTGATGGGAGCGTCCGGCGGAGCCCGAGGAGTGTGGGGTTATGTTGAAGGCGGCATGGGCGGTCTGACTCAGGCGATGGAAAAATCGTGCAAAGAAGCCGGAGTCACAATTCGAACCGACGCGGAAGTAGCTGCGATCCAGGTTGTCGATAACAAAGCTTGCGGAGTAGTGCTTTCAACTGGAGAAGAGATCCGCGCGAAGAGTGTCGCGTCAAACGTCGACGCACATCTGACGTTCGAGAAATTTCTCGACGCGGAACAGTTGCCGGATGACTTTGGGCGAGCGGTCAGCCGGATCGATTACTCATCAGCGAGTATGAAGATCAATCTGGCGGTCAGCGAACTGCCAAATTTCACCTGCCTGCCAGGTAACTCCGCAGTCGGACCTCAGCATCGAGGCACGATTCACATCGGCTGCGAACTGGAATACCTCGAACGCGCCTACGACGACGCAAAGTATGGCCGACCTTCGCAACGACCAATCGTCGAGATGACGATCCCAACGTCCGTCGACAAAACACTGACACCGGACGGGCATCATATTCTGTCATTGTTTGTGCAGTACGCACCGTACAATCTTGCGGAAGGCAACTGGGACGATGTTAAAGAAAATTTCGCCGACCGGTGTATTGCGGAAATTGCCCGGTTTGCCCCTAACGTTCCTGCTTCGATCATCCACCGACAAATTCTTTCACCGGTAGACCTGGAACGCGTCTACGGATTGACAGGCGGAAATATCTTTCAGGGAGCGATGTCGCTTCACCAACTCTTCAGTATGCGCCCGGTGGCCGGTTGGAGCGATTATCGAACTCCGATCAGTGGATTATACATTTGCGGAAGCGCAGCGCATCCCGGCGGAGGCGTAATGGGTGCCTGCGGTCTAAACGCCGCTCGCGAAATTCTGCGAGATGGTAGCTGATCTGTAATTCTTCGAGCAGACCAGCGACTACCAGTCTCATCAACTTATTCCGCGCCGGAAGCAACTGGAGTCATGATCACATTGGTCAATGTCTCCTTCGGCGGCTCTGTCTGCCACGGTGAGGTGAGCCACAGAATCGCTCGACCGTCTTCACTCGCTGTCAGCACATAATTGCCGTCTGGAGAGAACGCGACCGATGTTACTTCGCGAGTGTGACCATCGAGTGTCAGGATTTCCTTGTTCTCTTTAGTGTCCCAAAGTTTAACGGCGCCATCCTGACTGGCTGTGACTGCGCGAGTCGGGTCATTGCCCGGTGCAAAGGCGACGGATGTGACTCGAGCGGTGTGTCCGGCGAGGATTGACAGCTCCTTACCATTTGTTGCATCCCAGATTCGAGCCGTGTTGTCCTCACTGGCCGTGATAACGAACTTGCCGTCATCTGAGAACTCGGCTGAAAGCACAGCCCACTTATGCCCGTTGAAAGTTTGAGCAACGGTGGTTTCTATGGCCGCTGAACCAGTCGCCTGGACTGTTTCCTTCAGGTCCCAGATTCGAGCCGTTCGGTCATTGGACGATGTCAAAATCTGTGAACCGTCCTTAGAGAACGTCGCCTGCCTGACTCGATCTTCATGGCCGGTCAATGTGGCCAGAACAGCTCCGGTCGAAGCGTCCCAGATTTTGGCCGTGCCGTCGTCACTAGCTGTCAGAACGTACTTGCCATCCGGAGAAAAGACGGCTGAGTTGACGAATCCTGTGTGCCCGTCATCACCTGCCAGCTTTCGCAGGTCGGCACCAGTATTCGAATCCCAGATTCGGGCTGAGAAGTCCCAGCTTCCGGTGACGATCTTTGAGCCATCTGGCGAGTAGCTGGCCGAAGCGATAACTCCATGAGGACTGAACGCGACGAGCGTTTCGTCGTTCTGGCGACGAACAGACTTCAAGCCAATCAGTTTGGCATCACTACCGCCGAGAGTAAGGATGCCGAGATCGCTCTTAAGCGGCGCAAAGATTGCCGACCAGAGTTGACCGTTCGAAACGCAGGTCTGATCTGCCGTGATTGCCTCCGCGGTATTTTCAAGTGAGAAGATCAGAGTCTTCCGACCGTTGGAGTCAACTGCTAAAGCCTTTGAACCGACGTCGTTGATGGCCACGTCGGTAATCTTTGCGTCACCGCAATCAAGTGCTGTGATTACTTTTGCCGTGTCGGCGTCCCAAAGACGGACACTTCCGTCTCCGCAGGCTGTCAGAACCTGATGAGTGTTCGGTCGAAGCGACATCGCGACGACTGAGTCGGGATGACTGAGAATCAGCGATGAAATTTCCTCACCGGATGTAGCATCCCATTGAGCGACCGTTCTGTCAGCACTTGCCGTCAGAACGCGATTTGTTCCTGGAAGAAATGCGGCATCGGTAATTCGACTGCGTGCGTGTCCCTTCAGTTCGAGCACTACTTTCTGAGTCTTGATATCCCAAATGAAGACACGACCACTGGAGTCACCCGTCAGGAGCCGCTGATCATCTTCCGAAATCGCGACGGCGGTGACCTCATTATTATGAGCTCTTGAGTCTTTATCGCCTTTGAAGACGGATAGCAGTTCGCCGGTTTCCGCATTCCACATTTTGGCAGACTTGTCGTCGCCGCCTGTGATCACCCATTTGCCGTCGTTTGAAACGGTCAAAGTCGCAGCTCGACCAGTATGCTCGAGTCGGGCAAGTTGAGTTCCAGAATCGACATCCCAGATGCGGACCGTGTTATCAACCGCTCCCGTGGCAAGTCGCTTTCCACCAGGTAAGAAGGCTGCCGATGTCGCGAGGAATGAATGCCCCTCAGCAAACACATTGAGCGGCTGCCCGGTGAATGTTTCCCAGGTCCTGGCAGTTCGGTCGCGGCTAGCAGTAACAATTCGTTCACCATCCGGCGAAAATCCAGCAGAAAGAATCGCATCGACATGACCTTCGAGAACCTGTCCCTGCAGAACTCGAATTTCTTCGTACTCGCTGATGTTCCATTTTCGGATGCTGTTGTCGTGGCTTCCGGACAGGATGACTTGATCGCTTTCTGCAAAGGCGACTGTTCTGACCGCTCCGTCATGACCACGGAAGGATTTCAATAGTTGGCCACCTTCAGCGTCCCAGAATCGAATCGTGTTATCCTGACTGCCGCTGATAATGCGCGATCCATCTTTAGAGAAGGCGACGGTTCGGACTGGTCCGCTGTGTCCATCCAGACTCTTGAATTTTGGTGGTGGGACAACACTGCCAGAATTCGACGTCAGCCGAGTGAAGTCGTAAGGTCGAACATCGCTCGGCCGCCAGACGAGAACTCGTTTGTCGTATCCACCGGTAACAACCGCGTCGCCAGTTGACGAGAAAGCAGCCGAATACACCGGGCCATGATGTCCCGTGAATGGTGCACCGGGTTCGCCGGTTTGAGAGTCCCAAACAATTGCCGTGCCGTCCTGGCTAGCTGTGACGATCTTTTTCTCGTCCGGTGAGAATTGAGCATCCCACACCCACCAGTTGTGGCCGAGGAATCGGCGTTCCTGTATGCCAGTTGCCACATTCCAAAGCCGCGCTGAATTGTCGTAAGAGGTGGTCAGCAACTTCTGTCCACCGTTGCTTCCTTTTGAAAAGTGGACACTGAGAACTGCGTCCGTGTGAGACGACGCCTCGTCTGTGTCGTTGCCAAACTTCTGTGCGACTCGTTCTCCCGTTTCGGCATTCCAAACCTGGACGTATCCGTTAACGGTGTCGTTACTCCCAGTGGCGATCCACTTTCCGTCTGAGGACCAGTCAACAGCATAGATGTAAAGACCTTCGTGCTTAAGTTGCGAGAGTTGCTGTCCTGATTCCAGATCCCAGACTGTCGCCGAGCCGTTCCAGCCACCGGTAACAAATTGAGTTCCGTTCGGGGCAAGAGCAATCGCGTCGACCGGAGCTTTATTGTCAAACGTGCCGATACTCTGCGAGCAGAGGTGCATCAGACGACCCCACTCCCAGTTTCGCAGATGAGCCGGGCAGTCTGTCAGAATGAGGATGGCAGCGTCGAAAGCGTTCTCACGAATTTTCGCGTCAGCCAGTCCAATCCTGGCGATGTAGGCCTGGTATTCTTCAGCTTCGCGAGCCAGCGTTTCCGCTTTCTGAGCCTCAACGGCCACGTCACGCGCCTTGACGGCCAACATTCTCTGCTTCGCTTCCTCTTCCTGTGCCTTTTCAGCAGTTTCTTTGGCCTTTACAGCCAGCAGTCGCTGTTCGGCTTCCTTCTTTTGAGCCAGTTCGGCCGCGTCCTTGGCTTTGACCGCGAGCAACTTCTGCTTCGCTTCCTCTTCCTGCGCCTTTTCAGCAGCCGTCTGAGCTTTCACCGCCACATCCTTGGCCATCACTGCCAGCAGCCGCTGCTCTTCTTCTTTCTTCCGAGCCTCAATGGCCGCATCTTTCGCCGCCAGAGCAATCACCTTCTGCTTGGCTTCCTTTTCCTGAGCAAGCACCGCGTCATTACGAGCGACAACAGCTTTTTTTTCGTTCTCTTGGGCGATCAATTTCTGTTCTTCGGCAAGCCCTTTCTGGAGAACAGCTTCCTTTTCCTTTTCCTTGGCGATGCCTTCCTGCTCGACAGCGATTGCTCGCTGGATGACCGCCTCTTCCCGCTCCATGTACGCCCAGCCGGCCAGGCCTGACATCATGACCAGAGCGGCCACGGTACCGACTGTCATGATACGCCGCATACGGGCGCGAGCTGCCTTCTGTTCTTCGAGCTGGCGTTCACGAGCCAGTACCGTGTTCTTCGCTTCAAGCAATTCGTCGTGCAGAGCTTTGTGCTCTGGAATCTCAACGTGTAGAAGCGACATACCGAGGTCAAAGTCACCTTTCGTCTGAGCACACGTTGCATAAGCCAGCTTCGTATCAATCAGCCCTTTCTGGGCGTGCTTATTCCTGCCCCAGAGGTTTAACGCTTCTTCGTAACCAAAGCGTGCTCGCGAGAAGAGGTCGTAGTCCTGCTTCTCTTTCGCTTCTCGAAGTTCTTCGAGAGCTCGCAGAGTCAGCGTGATACTTTCAGTATGAGACTGGTAGTCCTGAATTCCGGCCTGAAATTTGTCGACCGACTGGTATCGGTCTTCAAGCTTCGTTGCCATCGCCTTGTGAGCAATTTTCAAAAGTTCGCCGGTCGGGTCGTTGCGTTTAGTTCGTTCGTTATCAGCGTCACGAATCTTGTTCCGAGCCGCAGACATCAGACACTTCATCGCGTTCTTACCCGCGTGAGGTGGTTTGCCCGTGACAACTTCGAAAAGGATCGCTCCCAGCAGGTAAACGTCACTACGTGGCCCGATTATCTTGATCGGACCGGTGGCCATTTCCGGCGCCATGTACGCAGGAGTTCCGCCCATACTTGTGCTCTCAGTGATGCTTGCCGATTTCTGAAATCCTTCAGTCGAGTAGGCAAGCCCCCAGTCCATCACCAGAACTTCGTTGAACGCACCGAGCATCACGTTTTCAGGTTTAAGGTCGCGATGAACGACTCCTCGTGAATGTGCAAAGCCGACGGCGTCCGCTGTTCGCATCAGGATATCGAGATTCTCTTCCAGCGATTTTTCAAGAACGACATCCAGCCATGGAGTCCCTTCAACTTTTTTCATCGCGTAGAACAACGCGTCGTCTGGACTCGCTCCGACGTCGTAAATCGGTACGATGTTGGGATGGTCAAGGTCGCCTGTGACAACGGCCTCAGTGAGGAACTTTGCTCGTTGTTCGGGATCCTTGGCAGTTTTTGGCTTGAGCATCTTCAAGGCAACTTCGCGGTCGATTGACCGCTGCCTGGCCATAAAGACAAGACCCATCCCGCCTTCACCGAGTTTCTTCAGCAGTTCATATTCAGGCTCTTTCGGTTCTGGAAACGGGTTCCCTTTTTTATAATTACGGATGTTTGTTGTGCCGAGTTTTTTCTCGGTAATCACCAGCGTGTTCTTGGTGTTGGATTGCTGAATCTCTGCTGACTTAATGGACGTACCCGGCCGCTCGCTGGCGACAGCCATCATGTCAGCGCCCCACGCGTCAGCCATGGTCTTTCGTTCGTCTTCCGAAAGATCACTTGTGGCGATTGTCTTAGAGAAACTCTCATCAGCATCGTGTTCACCAGACTGAATTGTCGCACCGAAGCTGTCGTCGTCGAATGAATTGTCAGACTGTATTGTCTCACCGAAGCTGTCGTCGTCGAATGAATTGTCAGACTGTATTGTCTCACCAAAACTGTCATCGTCGTCGGCACTTGATGGAGCCCCAGCCCCATCAAGTGCAACAGTCTGTGAGAAGCTCTCGTCGTCCCCGCCGTCCTCAGCTTGTGACCATTCGTCAGACTGGACCGTCTCGCCGAAACTGTCGTCATCCGATCGTCCCGATGGATCGAGCGCACTCAGACCTTCGGCTGACCACTGGTCGCCCGACTGGACAGTTTGTGAAACATCGCTATCGTCGAAAGATGCATCCTGAAGAGTCTGATTGGGATCGTCGAATTCGTCGGCATCTCCCATTGACCAGCCGTCGTTCGACTGAATGGTTTTGGCAAAGCTATCGTCTTCTTCGCTATCAGTTATTTGGACAGTTTTCGAAGAATCGTCCTGGTCTGCCTGAAAGCCGTCACGGAATTCTTCCGAAACATCGTCAGACTGAATGGTGGCTCCATAACTGTCATCATCAGAACCATCATCTTCCAGACGCTGTGTGGCCGACCCGTCGTCAAGATTGACCGCTTCAATCTCTTTAGACTCTACCGTCGCCCCGTAGGTACTGCCGTCGTCATCCTCACTGATTCCTTCCGGGTCGATGATCTGGCTGAAATCTCCAGAATCCATGCTGCCACGATCACGAGGTTTTTGCTCACTGGACTCAAATGCGCTCAAACCTTCTGCCCAGGCATCCGCGATGGAAGCATTCTGGGACTCACCTTCAGAGGCAGCCGAATCGAAGCTGTCGTCACCCATTGCCGCAATGTCGGCCGGTACGTCCTGCACTGTTGCGCCGGCGTCGTCAGACCAATCGGCTTCCATGTCGTTTCCAGCCGAGGCCAGGTTTCCCTCACCGTGATCGGTGTCTTCGTCAGCTTCACTGGGATCAAAGTTGTCGGCCGTGCTCGACAGAACGGGCATGACTTCAGGCATCGTTGTGGCGGATGTTTCATAGTCAGAATCGTCGGGTGCTGAGTCAGCGGCAGTGTTTAACGATTGAACTGACTGCGCTTCGGCAAGGATGCGGCTTAGTACTTGCCCACTTCCGTCGTCCACACGGCCAAGTTTCACTAAGAGTGAAGATGGCAGTACGGTTGCAGATTGGCCTGTGTCGCTCGGAGTATCTTTCGCAACCAGCTTCGCCAGAACATCCGGGTCGAGTTCACTGAGCGTGGTCGCCGACTTAATCGGCATTTCGATGATCGTACTGAGTGCGCCTGGAGTGAGGACCGAAATTGCAGCAATCAATTCCGAGGGCATTTGCCTGACAGTATCCAGAAGTTCTGGGCCGAATCCATCGATGTTTGCGATTGATTCCGTTGGAAGGTCAGCGAGGGTCTGGATCGCACCCGGTGGCATGTCGTTAAGCGTTGCGAGCAACCGTGGGTCAATATCGCGGTTTACATCTTCTGACGCAGCGCTGAGTTCTTCCATACTACTGGGGATTTCATCAAGCGTTTCCGACGTTGTAGAAAAGGCGTCAGGAAGCTGTTTCAGTAATTCAGGCGGAAGTTCCATCAAGCTGTCGAACACTTCCGCCGGAATAGCAGCGATAACGCTCAACATTTCCTTCGGGATAGCTTTCAAAGTACGTAGCGGTTGAGACGAATTACTGGCCCCCTTGATAAATTGCGCCAGCACTTCAGGACTGAGACCGGCATCACTTCGTGACGATACACGTCCAAGCCATTCGAGCATTTCGTCCGGCATGCCAGCGAGTCCTGCCAGCATATCAATCGGTAACCGAGTCAACTGATCGACGGCTTCTGGCGAAAGATGCGAGAGTCGATTGATGAACTCCGTCGGAAGCTTTTTAAGCGCTTCCAAAACGTTTGCTGGCAATTTGCCAACGACGTTTGCAATTTCGGAGAGATCATTCGAAAAGTTGTCGTTGCCACTGTCACTTGTCATGGCCGTGCATCCCCGTTTCTGAGTGGTTCTAAGGATCCGATGTCGGATCCCGAAGCCGAATCTGTTGCCTGCCGACGATGCTCGACCAATGACCGAGTTCGTCGTCATGCCAATTTGATTGTCAGTTTTCAGTCAACTCTTGCCGTCCCTGGCAATATCACATCTATTTGAACAATTACTCGCTTTTGAAGGCCAGCGATCAGTCTTGCTGACTCTTTTTCTCGTGCTTCAGTTTGTCCCATTGAGCCATCGTTTCATCGATGCGCTCTTCCCAATTGTCCTGTTTTCGTTTTGACATTACTGAACCTGCCGCAAGAATCGCGCTAGCGGCAATCGGGTGAATGGTCGATCGTGACTCGGTCGAGTCAGTGTCTTCAGCCGTACCCGAAAGCTCTGAGTCCTCGCCGCTTTGTAATCCGATCTGACCACCTCGCAACTCGCCCATCAGTTTTAACTGATCGTTACCAGGGGATGATCCTGATTGTTGCCCCCACTGCGACCACATATAATCTGCGGCGTCCGCGGTCATTCCAGTTTGTGGCTGCCTGGTCGTTTGAGTTGAATCGAGCACAGACACTTTGCGGTCTGTACCGTCTTCGACATTCTGAGTGGTCTTCCTGACTGGTGGCTGTTCGACGCCTTCCTCGACGGCTGGACCTTTTTTCAGACTTGTCGGTGGACGATCGCGAGCACCTGCTTTGTCGTCAGCCGGACGACCATCTCGAATGGTCACGTCCATCACAAAGCGTTTTTCTTTTTCGCCTGGCTCCTGTAACCAGATTTGATATTGGCCATCTGGTAGTTTTTCGAAGATGAGTTTCGGAAGGTTATCCAGAACTTCTTCGTCCAGCGGAACTTCTTCCACAACTCGAAGAACGCGATAGCCGCCGCCGCGCAGCGGACTGTAGACAACTTCGTCCGCGACGATGGCCGGTCTCCTCTGAACAGTCTGACCCGTTGGCCTTAGAACTTTAAGCCAGACAATTCGCTCAGTGGCTGCGGCTTCTTCGGACTGACTTGCCACGCCCCGTGCACCGCTATCGTTTTCTTTTTGAGCTGCCGTGATGACGAACGCCTCGAGCACCTCGGCAGATTGCGGGAAGTCCAGCGCAGGCACATTGACATTAAGATCGAAAACGAGCGTAATATTAGCACTCTCGACTCCGTCACCCGGAACATTAACTGTAATGCTCGCATCGTCTGAGTTCGGCTGGTCGGCCAGATCGAGATCAAACGCGATTGTGGCGGCCTCTTCAAACTGGAAGTCGACAATCGCTGGCAGACCGGTTGTCAGATTGAAAGTCGCGCCGAATGCGTTTGGTTCAACGGTATTGAATGATGGATTGCGAACGCCGGCAATCACCTCGCCCGGCGTCGATGGAGTACGGTAGGTGTCAACGCGAGCGCTGAGTCCAGTTCCAAAATCGCCAAGGTTCGCTGCATCGAGATCAGGAGAAAGCAGTTCGTTGATTAGAAACTGTTCATCATTCGCCAGGAACGATTCCGGCACCGGAGTCTCGCCACCCAGCAGGTCTGCTGAATTGTCATAAGCAGCAATTTTGTCGTTGGCATCGACCTGAACGATGTTTGGATCGCCCTGCAGGAAGATTCTAATTTGAATCGGCGACCCGGGATTGTCCGGGTCTGGCAGGTTGTCGCCGTTGTAAAAGTGTTCGAAGAAGAACGTCCTGGAGGTCGTCTCGCTTCCCATCGGATCATCCTCTGGAGCGATGATCATCTCGCCTGTGGCAAGTGTGCCGTTAACCGTGTCGACGATTTCAGGAATAGCATCGCCCGTTTCACCTGTCAGGTGATGGAACGAAAACGTGTCATCGCCCCACGCCACAAGTACCCGGAAGTTCACTTCTGACTCGAGACCTCCGGTCGATGCCGTGTCGAGCGCCCGTCCAAATCGTCCGGAAATTCGTGCGTAACCATCCGATCGAACCTGGTCTGTGACAAACGTTTCTTCGACCAGCAGCGGCTCAACATCGGCGATCACACCAGAGTTCGACAGAATTCGATTGTCAACCACGTCGCCAGTAGCTGGATCGACCTGGTGAACGATGTTGGTAGCCAGCAACGCACCGGATTCAAGCACCAGGTCAGTCGTGTTGGGACCCTGCGTGTAGCGAATCTGGCGGTTGGTCTGGAAGTCGGTCTCGCGATGAGCCTGACTGATGACAGAAGTGTCAGCACCGGATGTTACGTCCTCAAGCAGCGACCCAGTCTGAATGTCGAACACTTCAGAAGTGTCATTAATCGTCAGCACGTTGCCTGCGTTGAGGTCAATATTACCAGCTCGGTCACGCAATGTGACGCTCGAACCAATGCCAGTCAGCAACTGTGAATTGAGTGTCAGGTCATCGCCCGCGTTCAGCAACAACGAACCGATACCTCGCGTGACTTCGATCGGAGCAAACACCTGGATATCGTCGCCTGAAGCCGCATTCTCGACGGCGGTCAGTATGACACTTCCCCCGGCTGAGTTCCTAACCCCTTCGGCATCATTCGGAGCTGCTGGCGAGCTGACATCAATCGGGCTGGCGTTCGTTATCCAGATCACGCCGCCGTTTGGACCATCCGCAACCGTATCGTCCGACGTATTGTCATCGTCATTCGTAATTCCCGACAGGCCGTCAGTCGTCCCGATCGTCAGTAAGCCGCCAACAGTGTTCGAAATCTGAATATCGCCAGATGTCGTATTCGAAGCGGCGATAAACTTAACCTGAGTGTCGATGGCCGAGGCTTCCACTTTTGAATCAGTCGCTGACGGAAGATCGACTGCCGCTACGTTTAGTGCTGGATCAACTTTCCCGTCGTCTCCAATGCCAGTTGCCGCTCGAAGGGCAACGTTCTGTGAAACGATGTCCGCTCCGCCTGTGTCGCCATTGTCGATGATTGCTCCGGCGTCAGACTGCACTGAAATCAGACCGTCGACCGAACTGGTTACCAGACGGCTGAGTGTAATGTCGCCTTCAGCTCGAAGTCGGATATCGGCATTCCCGCCCGTTTCAAATACGGTTCCATCCGCCAGCGTAATCGACGCTGCCGCCTGCACATCAGCAGTCGGGTCAGTCGTTGGTGAAAAGCGAATCTCATCATTCGTCGTTGTGATGTTCGCGTTGACGACGACGTCGCCAGTGCCGTCCTGAACGAAAGTGTTGTCTACGTTGAATGTTGCTCCCGCAGCGATCGTTAGCGTGCCGCCCTGATTGGTCAGGAATACTCGCCCATCACCCGTCGTGGTCACTGCTCCGTTGAACGTGATGCCCGAGTTGTTGATGTCAATTCCCGGCAAAGCGGCGTCAGTCGTGTTGAGCGTTCCATTAAACGTCGCCGTACCCGTTCCGTTCGTCTGGGTGAACGTCGTAGTCTCAACAGCCTGCTGAGCGGTCACATCCGCCGCCGACACGACTGTAATATCGTCGAACCTCAAAATGGTCGTGCCAACTACGTCGCCAAAGGTGATATTGCCCGTCCCGGCCGTCAAAGTCAGATCAACGGTCTCATTAACTTCCGGAAGCAGGTCATCTTCGAACGTCACGTCCCCGCCAGACGCTCCTGAGCTGATCCTGACATCAGAACTGTCGAGTTTCACAACACCGTTGAATCGCGAACTGTTACCGTCAGTCACCCATTCAAAGATGTCGCCAGCACCCGAACCGGCATTGAGCGAGATGTCACCGGCAATAGCCGCCACACTTCCAATGTCGCTATCACCATTCGTTCGAACAATGTCTACTGATCCCGCGTCACCGTTGACGGTTTCCGTTTCAGCCGTGCCAAAGAACACACCCGAGTCAGCCTGTTCGACGATAATGCCACCAACAGATTGATTCTCGCCGATGTTTTCGTTGAAGAAGACACTCTCCGTTCCTGCGTCGATCGTTAGAGCGTTGCTTTCTCCAACTTGCCCATCAATCGATGCGTCATTCGTAAATGTCACATCCGCATTGACGGTGTCAAGGTTGACGTCTGAGTTCAGAGTGATCGGTCCGTTGAGGCGGATCGTGTCGCTTGAGGTCTGGAAGGTGATGCCAGTGGCCGCTCCGTTGAGCACAATACCGCCGGTGATGACATCGGCGGCAGTGGTGCCTGAGCCGATGTCGATAGCTCCGTCGGTCGAGACGCTGTTGACCGGACCGGCGGCGCCTGAAGTGGCCGTGTCTGCGGATCCGAAGGTGACGCCGCCCGCTGCGCGGTCGACGGTCAGATCTTTGAGTCGTTGAGCGTCGCCGATGCTGGCGTTGAAGAAGACCGCCCCATCGCCCGAGACGAGCAACAGGTCGTTGCGTTCAAGTGTTGTGCCCAGTGGTGCGGCGTTCATGCCGTCGCCCGAGTCGATCGTAGAATCACTGGTGAAGGTGATATCGCCGACGCCCGCGCCCGTGTCGATGCTCGTTGCTGACTGAAGAGTCACCGCTCCGTTCAACCGGATGTTATCGTCTGTCGTCTGGAAGGCGATCCCCGTCGCTCCGCCATTGAGCATGATGCCGCCAGCAATGACGTTCGTTGATCCAATGTCGATGGCGGCGTCAGTCGAAACGCTGTTAACTGGTCCTGTCGTCCCGTCACCAGGTGTCTCGGCGTCAGATTCGCCGAAGAAGACACCGCCGTCAGCGCGAGTGATCGTCAACGCGCCGATCTTCTCGGTCGTGCCGATATCCTCGTTGAAGAACACCGAACCCGTCCCGGCCGTCAGCGTCAGATTGTTTGACTCACCACCCTGAGCATCAATCGGCGAATCATTCGTAAACGTCACATCCCCAGAGACGGAAGAACCAGTCGTGATGACCACTGAACTGTTCAGCGTCACCACCCCGTTAACACGAACGTCAGCGCCCGTCGCATCAACACTCAACGTGTCACCAACACCAGGACCTCCGTTGAACACTATGCCCGATCCACCGATAGTGGTGACGCTGCCGATATCGAGTGCTGTCGCCGCTCCGTCGCCAACAAGACTGATCACATTAACCTGTCCGCTTGCTCCGGTGCCGGGAGTTTCGGTGTCGGCATTTCCGAAGGTTACCCCACCTGTAGCTTCCTCAATCACGAGCAGCCCGAGTTCCGTATCAGCCGCGGCGTTTCCGATATCTTCGTTGAAGAAGACCTGTGCAGTTCCTGCATCGATGGTCAGATCGTTGCCTTCTATAACCTGCGAGTCGATCGGCGTATCGTTCGTGAACGTGACGTTAGCTCCACCCGTGCCCGCGACCGCTGTTTCGTCGGTGTCGATTCGAAGGTCTGTGTTGAGAGTGACTGCCCCGTTAATCCGTACGGCGGCGGAAGTGGTTTCGATCGTCGTTCCGGCCGCGACTCCATCGAAGGTAATACCACTGGCGCCAATAGTCGTTGCACTCCCAATATCAATAGAACCGTCGGTCATTACCGCGGCCACGCCATCGTTATTTCCAAACGTCACTCCCACAGCCGAAGTGATCGTCACAGAACCAGGCATCAGGTCGTCTGCACCAGTTCCAACCGACGCACCGATGTCACCGTCGAAAACGACCTGCCCGGTTGCAGCTGTCACGATGAGACTGTTGTGTTCGCCAATCTGACTATCAAGTGTGTTGTTGAAGTTGATGCTCGCAGCACTGGTATTCGTGACGGTCACGTTGCCTGTCAACAGAACGGCATCAGCTAACGTGATCGCACCATTATCGGCGGTCACGTTTGCTTCCAGCTGGGTTGAGCCTGCGGCGTTTGTGATAAGGCTTTCTAGCGGTGAGGTGCCGCCAACTTCGGCATTGAACCGTGTGACACCCTCGCCATTGACGATCAGGTCCGATCCAGTTGCGGTCCCGAATTCGTCCACAGTCGAGAAGAACGTCACATCGTTTCCGGCGGTGACGGTGAGGTCCGCGGAGATGTCAACTGCATCCCGGAAGGTGACGTCCATTCCGGCGTCGACATTGTCGTTAAGTATCGTGCGGTCCAGAGCGTCGACATTAATCGAGCCTGTTGTGGCCAGCAGTTCCCCGAGAACCAGCATGTCCGCTCCGACAGGGGAAGCCACTCGACTGGTCAGCGAAATGTGCCGGTTGGCGATAATCTGATCGGTGGCACTGTCATTCTGGATTTCGATGCTGTCAAGAACTCCGGCGGCGTTGGTGACAAAGAGGTCCGACCCGGTAATCGTGACATCCCGACCGGCGACGAGTTGCCCGGCAGTTTGAATCTGAACGCCACCAGCTCCGACGGCTGTGCCGTCGTCAGTGTTCGCGTTGATGACGATGTCAGCGTCCGCGTTTGTGGTCGTGATCGTCGCTCCAACAATGACATCGCGTGTGGCGGTAAACGTTGCGGAGGTCGCAGCTGTGATCGTTGCGTTGATGACCGTGTCCTGGCCGGACCCGTTCAACGTGACATCACCCGCTCCAATCGTAATGACCGCACCGGCGTTGACAGTCGTTTCGTTGATCGACAGCAGACCGCCGGCCCCGGCCGCCGAGCTGATGTTGGCTGTTCCTGCGACGGTCAGGTCAACAGTCGATGTCAATTCAATGTTTCCGCCGTCAACGTCTGGCCCGACTGAGCCGCTGGTGACGTCACCGATGATGCTCAGGTCGCCGCCGCCAGTCTGGTCAAAATTCACCGTACCACCAACGGTCGTCAGTGAAATGACAGTCGTTGTCGATGCCAGGCTGTTGTCGATGTCGATCGCCCCGGTAGTCGAGTCTGCATCGATCGATTCGACGTTGGTTTCGAGTGGATCAGCGGCTCCGATCCCAGTCGCTGCGTCGATCAGCGTCCGGCCGCTGGCCGTGATGATGTCTGCTCCGTCAGTGTCTCCACCGTCGACCACGCCGCCAGCATTGCTGGTGATCTGGATGGCCGAAGTTGTTGCATTTGTGGTGACGAGTTGGCCAAGCGTGACGTCTTCATTGGCGTTCAGGTTGATCGTTCCAGTTCCGGCGTCGATAACCGCACGGTCAGTCATCGTCAACGAACCCTGACCGGTGGCGCTGCTGTCGGCTCCACCGTCACCATCCGCGGTCACGGTTACGTTTCCGGATGAGCTGCTAATGTCGCCGGCGGCCGCGATTGAGATGTCGTTATCTGCAATTACGGTGATGTCGCCAGTGTCCGAAAGAATTCCGTCGTTGATCGCGAAGTTTGAATCGATGCCGCTGGCCGATAGCGAAATCGTTCCTGCACCGGCTGTCGAAACTGCGTTTGTGATAGCGCCACCGTTGTCAACGGTGAGAGTACCTTCGGCGGTGATGATGATGTTTCCTGCGGTGGCCTGTTGTGCGTCGAAGATCGTAACGGCATCCGTTTCAGCGATGTTGATGTTGCCGCTCGTCGAGTTGTCAACGTCCAGACTGGCCAGATTGGTTTCAAGAGCGTCTGCTGAGCCCACACCGGTGACCGCGTTGATGACCGCTCGGCCGGCCGTGGCGTCAATGTTCAGAGTGCTGGCGTTCCCGGCGTCGATCACTCCTCCCGTGGCCGTATCGATGGTGACCGCGACATTGGAAGCGTCATTCGTCTGCAGCAAACCAATCGTGATATCGCCTTCGGCGTCAATGTCGATCGTGCCCATGCCGACAAGAACATCCGAACCGTCTGCCATCAAGAACTGACCCGCCGCTCCGCCAGCAGTCATGTCAGCAGCGATGGTGACGTTGCCCGACGTCGACGTGACATTTCCAGAGAGTTCGACTTCGATCGAGTCATCAACGCTCTGCAGCGTGATCGTTCCAGAATTCGACGTGATCGAAGAGTCGATCTCGAGGCCGTTCGTCTGTCCGTTTCCAACCAGCAGGATCGTTCCAGTACCGGTTGACTGGATCTGTCCAGCGTCGAGATCAAGTCCGTCATCGCCATCGGCGTTTGACGTAACGCCGGTCAGTTGAATATTTCCGTTAACTGATTCGATGGAACCATCAATGTGAATTCCGTCGTTGGCGGTCCCGCCGGTACCCATCATAGTGATGCTGGCAAAGACCGCTCCGTTTCCGGTGGACGAGACCGTCGAACCACTTTGCAGCTCGACACCGTTTGCGGTTGCTGCCGAAGAATCGCCGATGAGCTGAATGTTCCCGGCAACCGACGTTACGGTCGATCCGTTGTCCAGTTGAACGGACACGGCGCCATCGCTCGAACCATCAAGGGTCACCGTCGCAGCGTCGACTGTGGTACCGGTTGACGAGATAGTCGCGTCAGCGATCAAAACTCCTTCGAGCGTGTTGGCGTTTCCGTCAAGCAGAATCTCGCCGTCAACTGAAGTAACCAGCGTGTCGGCAGTGTCGAGATCGATGCCGGCGTCGCCTGTCCCGGTAATCGTGATTGTTGCCGCACTGGCTCCCGTGCCGGTCGAAGAGATCTCAACGCCGCTGGTCACGAACGCTCCGAGGTTGCTGTTGTTTGTACCGGTGATCGAAACGTCGCCGTCGACTGACGTGATCTGAGTGTTGGTACCCTGGAGCCTGACTCCAGCCTGATCAGCCGCGGTCGATGTACCGCCGATGGTGATCGTGGCTGTGCCCGTTGAGGCGACGACTGCGGCGGATGAAACATCAACTCCATCTCCGGAAAAGCCGACACCAGTCACAGAGATACTGCCGGTTGCTGACGTGACCGTTGTCCCGATTCCAGTAATCTCAACACCGTCGTTACCACTTACGGTCGTGCTGGTTCCGTTCAGCGAGATAGTTCCGGAAGTCGTCTGGATGGTCGCCCCGTTCTGAATGCCAACACCGTCGTCGAGTGCGCTGGAGCCTCGCAGTGAGATGTCGCCGGACCCGGCATCGAGCGTGCCTCCGACGATCTGGATCCCATCGTTGCCGGACGTAGTAGTCGCGACCGTGTTCGTGGTGGCCGGATCCGCTCCACCTCCCAGCGTGATATTGCCACCCGTCGAATTGACCGTACCGAGAACTCGAATGCCGCCACCGGATGAAGTGGCGGTATCGGTATCAGAGTTCAGAACGACGTTTCCGCCGACAGAGGTAATGCTGCCAGGGGCCGTTACGACAATATTTTCGGTCGATGTCGCGGTAACATCGGCCGAGCGTGATTCGACAGCGGCATTGATCGTCAAATCACCGTTCGCGGCCGACAGCAAAATGTCGTCGCCGGCGGTGCCGGCGTTGCCACTGGAGACCGTCCCGTCAAAGCTGACGTTTCCGCCGCCACTCTGATCGAACGTGATTGTGCTGCCGACGGTGGTCAGCGACGTCACGGTGACATCTGTGGCGAGCCCATTATCGAGGTCGATTGCTCCCGCCGACGTGTCTGAACTGATGGACGTGCCGGCAAGTTCGAGTGCTGCCATATTGCCGATGCCGTCGACGGCGTTTAAGTCAATCGTGCCCGTACCGACCGTGATATCAATCGTCGAGTCTGCTGCCGCATCATTGATTGCTCCCGCGGATGTGATCGTCACAGTATTTGTGTCAGCAGTGGCTGAGCCCACGAGAACATCACCCGCAGTCAATGTCGTTGCGTTGACTTCGCCGGTTCCACCAGCAGTCACGCTGGTCAGCGTCAGTGCGTCCGCATCGGCATCGCCGGTGTTTTGAATCGTGATCGTACCGTCCGTCGTTTGTGCGAGTGTGACGGTCAACGCTTCGTTGCCGGTCTGAACGAAGTCGATTGTGCCGGTGCCAGTCGTCAGGCTGGTGGCCGTGACTGCGACTCCCGGATTCTGATTGAGCAGGTCAATGTTGTTGTTCGTCGTGTCGGCCGCGATCGACGTCGTGGTGACTTCAAGCGTCGCGCCGTCACCGATGCCGACCGTTGCGTCCAGATCGAGCGTTGTCGCAACAAGGTCTGAGTCAGCGTCCGCTTCGCCACCAGCCAGTTCTTCAACACCGCCGTCCGCGGCTGTCAGTGTGATCGTATCAGGTGCTGTGACGACTCCGACCAGAATGTCTCCCGTCGTACTCGAAATGTCGACATCGTTGCCGGCACCAGTTGCCGTTACTGAAACCGCCGACAGACCGTTCGTTTCGTCAAGATGAACCACTCCGAATGAAGCGGTCGCGGCCAGGCGATCGATCGTTGTGT
>JACLAC010023773.1_pt1 | contig 56909 bp, 52 predicted proteins | sample 8027881 | NCBI WGS metagenome assembly JACLAC01 (sample SAMN15725517, study PRJNA655200) | protist metagenome | isolation source: fluorescence activated cell sorting (FACS) single amplified genomes of... | place: Spain: Blaines Bay Microbial Observatory, Mediterranean Sea | collected 2016-01-19
TGCACCCGCCACGATTCAAAGGTTGCCCGAAACTGGTTACGACTGTCCAGCAGAATCAGGACGACTGATCGAAGGTTCCCTTTACTGAATATCGGAAACGCGGCCGCGGTTGTGATTCCAGCAGCACGCGCCTGGCTGCAGCGCAGGAAATCGGCTGTGATCAGTTCCTTCATAAAGGCGGGGACGCGGTGTTCCCAGACGTTGCCTGGCAGGCCCTCTCCACGGCGAAAGGAAAGACTTCGGCTGGCATCTCGAAATGTTACAAAATCGCGATAACAACTGTGTTCCAACACCAGCCGGGTGTCGTCCTCAGTCGGTTCCCAGATCTCGATCCCCTTCACACAGTGTTTCTGATCGGAGGGTCCGCGGTAATTGACTCCGCCTGCGGTCAATCCGCGTTCGAACTGACGCGCGGTCACTGACAACGCGATCAATTCCGCAACAGAATCCACGCCTACCTTCTTCATCAGACGAAACCGGCGGTCCTCAACGGCGCGAACTGTGATGCCCAGTCGATCGGCGCTTTCCTTGTTCTTGCATCCCTTCAACATAAGTTCAAGAACTTCCATCTCTTTTTCCGTCGCCTCTCCAATCCGCAGCGACGCATCACGAAAACGGTCGACCTCCGCCTGATTTGTGATGCTGCGTTCTACTGCCGCATTGATCGTTGTTAACAGCTTCTGGTGTTCCAGTGGGTGAGTCAGCACGGCGAATACGCCCTGCTGCATCAGCTCGACGGCAATTTCAACAGATCGGGATTCCAGCAACACGAGCAGTGGCAGCGAAATAAAGTGCGACTTCAACTGCCCCACGACCGCGTCATTCTTTGCCGTGTCATTGCTCATGAATATCAAAAGGCAGCCTACCGATGACGGCGCGGCATTTTCCAGCACGCTTTCCATACCGGGATACTGACGAATCCCGTGTCCACTGACCACAGTGGCGTCCAGCACCGGGATCATTGTTTGTGGTGGGAGAGCTACGGCATGGATCGTACCAGCTGTCTTTAGTGTATGCTTGGCGTTCAGGATCATCTGTGTTCGCGGGTCTAATTGAGCGTGTCAGTTTTCGGAGATCCAATGGCAGAGGCAACCGCAAAACGCATGCCGATCTTTGGTTATGACGCCTGGGCACTGGAACCCCTGTGAAAAACCAATGGGACGCTTAGCAAAACCGCTGACATTTCACGTGAACGAACGGGACCGGCGATTTATTGATATGCTTCACTGTCTAAAACGTCAGCAGGGCTGCGCGTTATCTGGCGTTCGCTGATCGGTCTACTTTCAGTCCCGGATTGCCACGCGTAACGAATTAATCCGCGGTGGAGCCGCCTCGCCTGCTCGATTCGCGAACCGCAACAGACGGCGCGCTGACAACACACAGGTCGTTTCTGAAGAGTAGAGCCGAATTCAGATAATCTCTGGAGTTTCAGGCGGCGACCCCTCGACCGAAGTATTCAGGCGAACACAGGTCGGCTATCGAATTGACGATATGGTCAGGTTTGAAACCAAATGCGTTGACATCTTCCGGTTTTGTCCCACCGGAGAGGACCAGGATCGTCTGATATCCCATCTGAACACCTCCCTGGATATCGGTCTCCATCGTGTCACCAATGATTGTCGTGTCCGCCGTTGCGAGATTAAGCTCTTTACGAGCCGCTCGCATCATGATTGGACTCGGTTTTCCCACGCTGAACGCTTTTTTTCCCGTCGCCGATTCCAGCATCGCGACGGTCGCACCGCAGCCGGGGCGCGATCCCGTCTGTGTGGGGCAGTTGGGATCAAGGTTTGTCGCGACTAGTTTTGCACCAGCATTGATCATCTGTACTGCAGTCTCAATCATCTCGAAGTTCAGAGCCCGCCCTTCGCCAACAACGACGTAGTCGGGGTCATGGTCAACAATGGAGTAGCCGTTGCGGTGCAGCGCGTTTAGCAGACCACCCTCTCCGATGACGTAGGCTGTACCATTAGGTTTTTGCTGCGCAAGAAATCGGGCCGTCGCCATTGCACACGTAAAAATATGGTGCTCAGCGACAGCAATTCCCATACGGCTCAACTTCGTGACCACGTCCCGGCGCGTTCTCTGGCTATTGTTTGTCAGAAACACGAAGGGGATGTTCTGGCGCAGCAGCCCTTCAATAAACCGGTCTGCGCCCGGCACAAGCTGACTCCCCTTGTAAATCACTCCATCCATGTCGATCAGAAAACCATGGCTCATAGTTGCCTCCAATTGCCTTCTGCAAAGCGTCTAACAAGGTCGTGCCTTGCGGCCTGCCCCAGGAAGTAACAGTACAAAAAAGTTGTGCGAAGTGCCTCACCTGCCGGGAGCCTGGTTCGCCCCTGTTCGATTCGTCCGTGCCTACACAGAATCTGCACAACAGAAACCTCGGTGGTTCTGTCTCAGTTTGATGTACGCATACGTCGGCCATCCGCGTCGCGCCAACGGGCGCGACGCAGCCGTTCCTTCAGATTACGCCTCAGATTCCCTGATCGGGGTCAGCGATTCCCCCTGGCGACATTGTTTCCATCATCTTCGATTCTGCGGCCGTCATCTTGTCCGGTGTCGATGAAGGAGCCAGCGGAGGTGCGGTCATTGCCGGATCGTCGTAGGCGTTCCCCTGGGAGCAGCCGACAAACAATGTCGTAGCAGAAAACAACACAATACAGCCAGTAAAGTTTTTCATAAGTCGATCCTTAGTGTGGTAGAGGAATCTTTTGGAAAAGAAAACGTGGTGTACCGGGATCTTTCTGATTTGAGACCACTCTCGGAAACCAAAGCGCCCTCTCACACCCATTCTTTTGCGTGCGTTTTCATAGCTGTTGACCACCCCATTCAATGTGACACAGCATCGTGTGTGACCGTGGTGTCGGCTGGAATTCGTCAACGCTGAAGTGCTCGTTTGCCGACTGCGGACAATGCGTAAACAATTGTGCAAGAATTCGCGGTCTGTCTTATAGCTCTCCGATTACCTCACGACCGTTGATACTGCACAAAGAGCGGAGCGTTCCCTGATCAATGTTTTCACTGAAAAATCTGACAGCCCCGTCCATCATCAGAGCCTGAGCCCCACCGACATGCTGACTGCCGGCATACCAGGCATAGGGCAGTCCACTAACCGGGCGCAATCGATTGATGCCATATACAGAGGGAAGAATGTTATGCGTATGCGTGTAGGCCTGCCAAAAGGGGCCAAATGCTGAACTTTCCTTCTGAAATGGTGATTCAATCATACCTATTGTTGTGCTGCTTCCGTCAACAATGTCAGCCATTCGAGCCGCCCCGTTTATGCCGAAAACCGTGCGTTCCGGACGCGTTGACAGCCGTTTCCAATACCACCCCCAGGCGGCCTCCGTGTATTCGGTGTGGCTGTGGACGAAGCCGTAGCTGACTCGGTTAGCGTTCGTAATTGTGTACATGTTCTGCGGTGAATAAGTGTGGGGATCGTCGAACTCAACGTCCGACGGACAGATGAACGCCGCCAGTTTTTTGTTCTGCAGAACGACCTGAGTATCGCCTCCTCCAATCGCCTGCCAGTCCGCTTTTCCCGTGGCGACACTGAAGTCGACCTGGTCGTACAGAGGTCCCTGGTCAAGGTACGGCAGCAGCATCAGGTATCCCGTATGGTTGCGGACAGCATCGGGAGGTATCCGACCACTCACATTTGATGCTGTAGTTCCAGGGTGGATGGCTGACGGAGGAAGCACCCGGAACACATCGTGATAGTTGTGAAGTGCGAGTCCCAGCTGTTTAAGATTGTTCTTGCACTGTGTTCTCCGCGCGGCTTCTCGGGCCTGTTGTACTGCCGGCAGCAACAGCGCGATCAGAATTGCGATGATCGCAATCACGACAAGCAACTCGATAAGTGTAAATGCTGGCCTGGGCCTTGGTGATCGCTGTGCCAACGGAATCTCAGCAGACATGGTGTTCTCCTTTTCCTTACTTTTGGACCTGGTACAGAACGGACTGAACAGTCACAGAGTCAAAACTAATGAACTCACATTTCTGCGGATGATGCCGAAACGGCAGCAACATGCGTGCCCAAATCGCTAAAGGTAAAGATGTCTCGCTTCGGTCTGAGTGCTGGTGTGGATTCCCGAACATTGATGCTCCCCATGCCGCTGCGACCGCGCCCTTCGTTTTGGCGCCGTTCACTTTTCCACGTGTCTCCCGGACGCAGCATGAAGCATCACGCAGAAGTGTGAAAACAGGTCGCTGGATTGCCTGACTTCAGGATTCGCTCAACGCGTGAGCAGTGCTGCTGTGTGCGAGAGCAGGCATGTCACGCGGTGGGCTGAAACGGACGTGTCGAAGTTCCGGATCACAGCATCCAAAATCAATACACGCACACACACCTGAGTCGGAAACGCGAGCAAGGTCGGACCGTGTGACGTTGTCAATTTTTAATCCGTCTTCGAACGTTCGAATTCTCAATTTGCTCTGCCCCTTGTAACCGGGAGAGCAAATTGCGCGGACAATGGGTATTTAACGGCTGGCCCATGGTTCTGACACGTCGCGGTGGTGATTAGCGTCGAAGTCTGTCTGCTCTATGCAATAAATTCCAAAGCCCGGGCAGGCGACAGTTTCAGCGGTGTTGCTCAGGAATCGCGCAACCCGCAATCGTTTGCCGATTGTGCCCGGAGTGGTTGAGAAACTTCGGCAGCCATGCATGGTTGCGGCGCATCTGTTCGTATAGGACGCTGCACACGTGGCGATCCACGTGTTTCAGCTTTGTTTGACGAGAACTCCTGTAACGGGCAACTCCACTTCGCCGTGTGGTGACGCGGCGCGAGGTGATTGGGAACGGAGTTTGCATTTGCCTCGTCACAGGATTTGTGATCGCGATGCAACATTTCTCGCTGTTGGCGAATCGTGTCCGTGGCAGTCGTTGTTGCAGCGCTGAAGACGGATTCAAACGTTCAAAACACTCAAACCGGATCTGAATGAATGATGCAACAAGTCGTTACTCTTATTCTTGCGGGCGGCGTGGGTTCTCGTCTTTTTCCCCTGACGTCGAACCGAGCCAAGTCGGCCGTGCCTTTCGGCGGGCAATACAGAATTATCGATTTTGCACTCAGCAACTGCCTGCACTCCGGACTGCGTCGAATTCTTGTGCTACCACGGGACAAATCGCATTCGCTGATGAAGCACCTGCGTGATGGATGGTCGGTCTTCAATCCGTCCCTCGGCGAATATATCACTGCAGTGCCACCTAAGATGCGCACAGACGATTCGTGGTATCAAGGAACCGCTGATGCTATTTATCAGCATCTGTATTTGTTGGAGCGAAGCAGTGCAAAATATGTGGTGGTCCTGTCAGGCGATCATATTTATCGCATGGACTATGCGGAGTTAGTGCGCCGCCACAGGTTTTCTGAGGCGGACGCGACCGTCGCGTGCATGCCTGTCGATCTCGCGGATGCTTCAGACTTTGGCGTCGTTTCCGTAGACGGTCGACAACGGATCGTTGGTTTCCACGCGAAACCGGAGGCCGCACAGCCAATGTCTGGACAGGCCGACAAAGCTCTCGTTTCAATGGGTATCTATGTCTTTTCCCGCGATCTGCTGATCAAAGCATTACAGGAAGACCATGCCGATGAATCATCGACGCACGATTTTGGCCATGATGTTCTGCCCAAATTGATTCATAAAAACGATGTCGCAGCCTCCCAGTTTGGAACAGAGAAAGGTCGCGTCAGCGCAGACGGCTATTGGCGCGATGTTGGTACGATTGACGCATATTTCGATGCGAACATGGATCTGCTGCGACCGGTCGCTCCGCTCGACCTGAATCAGCCTGATTGGCACATTCGAACTGCGAATACACGTTTGCCGCCCGCCAGAACCTGTCGCGGTCCGTACGGTACCGAGCCATGGCTGATCAGTTCGATTATATCGGCCGGATCCGTTGTCAGTGGTGGCATTGTTACGAACTCGATTTTGTCACCCGACGTGCGAATCAATGAGGGAGCACATGTTGTTGACTCAGTACTGTTCGACGGCGTCACCGTTGGCTGTGGTGCGCGTCTGTCACGATGCATCGTGGAAAAGGGTGTCACCATTCCGCCTGGCACGATCGTGGACGTTGACACCATGTCCGCCGTGCCGGGTTGTTTCATTTCGAACAAGGGCGTCATTGTGATTCCCCGCGGTTACTCCGGATGGGGACAGCAAAGCTTTGCCTTCCCTGTCGCAGTCTCCGAAAGTCAGACACTGAAAATGCACCAGAACTGACGACAAATGCAGATCGATTCGACCAACCTTGAGGCGGTGACTGGCTACCTGGTAACTTCGACGGCGAACACATGCTTTCTCGCAGCTTGTCTGCAGCGTCAGACGTGATCTCCCCCTCAATGTAAATTTGCTCACTGAATGTTCGGACGCATCAACCTGACAAAAGCAATAGCAGCACTGCCAGCGTTACTAGCAACAACAAATCATTGTGCTGTCGGCACGTATCCAATCGAATTCAGAAAAAACGGCTTATCTGCAGGTTCGCAAGGTCGTTCTGTCGGTTCTCCGTGGATTGGCGGGGCGAACGTCTGCGTCCTTCGGTATGCCGGTTGCATCAGGTGCAGATCCGGATGGCGAGATTCAATCAGGACAATGGGACGAAGTAAAAGGAATTGAGACATGCAATTGGTGAAGAAGAACTGGTTTCCTGTTCTGTTCGGTCTGATCGCAGCCGTATCCGTGTTTGACACCCTGCTGATCGTCAGATTCCGTGACTCCATTTGCGTCATGGAGGAGAATCCCATGGGAAGCTGGCTGCTGGAAGTCGCTTCGGGCGACATTGGAGTATTTGTTCGAGTCAAACTTGCCGGCACTTTGATCGTTCTTACAACACTAACGTTTATGCGACTTCGTCGGAGTCGAAAAGCACTTCCCGTAACGACATCCATCGCCGCCTACCAAACCAGCCTGCTGACCTATCTTATTTTTGCTTAACGCGTGAACCTGCTGTTATTCCTCTCTGTTCAGACCGTTCCATTACTTAGTTGCGGAACGTTCAGTGAAGCACCCGACTTAGTGCTAAGCAGAATGTCAATGATCGTTGCATGTTGAATCTGAAACCTTGCTACTCCCGGTCGGGCCATCGATCGGGGACGATGAAGATGCGGTTCGATTCCATGAGTTCCGGCCCGTCAGCTTCCAGCTGGCTTATTAGGACCGGGCGATACTCTGCGGTAAACTTGTTGGTAAGACAGTCGATCATGTCCTTCGGGGACTGGAGTTCACTACCAGCCATGTGTGCAGCATCTTCGGACAGCCAATACGGCTTGCGCAGGATTCGATAGTACACGCTCTCGGCCGTGCTGAGCAAAGAGCATTCTGATGAACGAAGCCAATTGCAGCGCAGATGATCGGGTGACAGTCTCGAAGGCAGCTTCGGCGACACTGATTCGTTCGGATGATAGAAAATCCGGCCTTTGACAAAGGCCTGGCGGATTTCGACATCGGGAAAATGTATCTCGCTGCGCGGCAGTTGATGGCCAAAGAGTCGATCGATTTTGCGTTCGAATGTATCCGCCGCGTTGGGGCCAATGTAATGGCTGCCTGTGGCGGTGTTGTGAGGATAGTGCAGATAGAACTTTACCGAAATTTCCCAGTGCGTCAGTCGTTTCTGTTCGTCGCGAAACAGCAGATCGATTTCGCCAACAGTACGGTTACCATCATGAATCTGTAAAGTATCCGCCACGATCTCGACACGTCGAATGTGATTCAGCCAATAGAGGATCAAACGCTCGAAATACCGACCGACTCGGTAGACCGGCGTTTGAGCCATGAACGCGGCCAGATGCTTTGAATCCACCTTGCTCGTGTCGACGTGCCACGCACCTGCCTGACTTGATTCGGCGCCGGCAATCTCAGGCCCCGCGGCAAGTAGTGACTGACTGTTCACGGCCCAGATTAAGTCACGAAGCTGGACAGAGGTTTCAGTTTTCATATCTCAACCACCCTGCTGACATTCTGTCCTCTGTTGGAGTTCCTGGCACCGTCTGATTTAAGGTGCTCCGGCAGATCTTTCTTTTCATCACATTGTGGCGACTGGCGGTCGTGAACGACGCGTACCATACGGAGCCTATGACATGCCGTCCGGCCATAACCATCTACCAGAAAGAATAAGCTGCATCGGCCGAGAAAAGCCCCGCTGTTGCTCAGGGTTGTCCATCAGGCTTACGAGGGCCATGACCTCTCGTCTGACAGATCACATGCTGCGCCCCTTCATTATCTCTGCGTATTCAGTCACAGAACAGACGCTGTAGTCGCAATTACATTGACTCATCCTGTAATCCTGGCTAATACATCGTGACACCTGTGATGTCGATAAAGCCACTTTGTCTGGCAACCGGCAACGGTGTGTCCGGAGTATCCGTCACGGCTGCCTTGCCAAGTGAGACGCTGGAATTCAGGACAGTGGCGACAACTGTATCAGCTGAACGAAATCCCGAACTCCGAAGAGTTTTTTACGGAAGAAGTCTTCGAACGAATGGGCGCGGCACGAACTGCAGAATACATGAGCCTGGTAAACAGTCTGCGTGAAAGCAATCCGAAAAAATGTATTTATCATGCCAACTTCCGGTGCCATGGTGCTGGCGGCGAAACACTACCTGCGCGGAGAACTACCCGGCGTCGAACGCATCAACAAAATCATCGGGAAGAAAGAGCGTTCTTTGTGGCGTGACCAACTCGGGCATCTGGGTCCCGGTTGTGAACGACTGGAGGGTTATGTGATTTATTCCACGATTTAGGCCGATCTCCTGAGTTGATTGAAGACAGGATTGCGTACCGCGAAGAGGGCGAGTTTCCGAGCGATGCTCTGGATCGTATTTTCCGAAAGATCGCATGGCAGGCCGTCGCCGAAAACGCACTGTCGGGAGTTCGCGACACCAACGAGGACGGCGCCGGTGATTGAACAGATTCCGGAACGTCAACCGGCAGGGCCCCGCCAGACTCACTCAGTGCCAGGCAGTGATCGATTTACGAATTCGCTCAACAACTTCCGGGCGCTGTGCGGCAAGATCGTTTTTTTCCTGCGGGTCATCCCGGAGATTGAACAGGCGGACGGGCGCCTTGTCCCAGACATGCACGTTGCGGTATCTCGTTGTGTCTTTGCCGTGATAGCGGACCAGTAATTTCCACTCGTCCTCCACGCACCAGAGATACTGCTGAGTGTCATCCGGGTCGCCAACCGTCATATTGTGAATCGAATGGGTAACACCGAAGACCTGCCTGCGGCCGTTTCGTGACGTGGCGTCGAGCAGGTTAATCCCGGGCAGATTCGCCGGTGCTTCCACACTTGTCGCTGCAGCAATCGTCGGAAATAGGTCGATGGCATGCGCAAGCTGCTCGGTTCTTTTCGGCTTCACGCGTCCCGGCCACGAAACCATAATGGGCGTTCGAATGCCGTTTTCATAGGGTGAGCCTTTGGATCGCTGAGCAAATCCCTTCCACAGTTTCTGGTTGGGGTCTTTGGCATTAGTACTTGTCGCCGCCCAGCCGTTGTCACAGATGTACAAGACCACCGTGTTGTCCGAAACACCTTTTTCGTCAAGGTGCCCAAGTAATTCGCCACAGGTTTCGTCGAACCATTCGCACATGGCGTAGTACTTCGCCACGTCCGCGGCTCGACCACTTGCGGTGTATTTGTCCAGCAGACGCTGCGGCGGATTATGCGGCGTATGAGGCAGAAACGGTGCGTACCAGACGAAAAACGGCTTCTGCTCCGCGACTGCCAGATCAATGAACTCCGTCACCGGCTGCATTCCTTCACGCCCAATCGTCAGACCGGCATCGCCGTGTCGGCCACGACGATGCGGATCGCCATGAGTCATGCCATGAGTGAACCCGCCATCCTTCCATGAACCTTCCCACCACTTGCCTGACTGATGAGCCAGGTAACCACTCGAAGTCAGCGCTTTGATAAAACCTGGATGCTTATAGAAGTTGTCACGCAGCGGAATATCCAGCGCAATTCTGTTGTTGCGGCCGTCAACATCATTCCCGGTGACTCCGTGCTGAAACGGAAAGAGCCCAGTCACCATTGACGCCAGCGACGGCCGACACAGGGGCGACGCCACATATCCTCGTTCAAAGACCAGGCTGCGTGCGGCCAGCCTGTCCAGATGTGGAGTCTGTACGGCTGCATGTCCCATGAATCCGTAGTCGGTCCACGCCTGGTCATCGCTGAGAATCAAAACGACGTTGGGCCTCTCGGAATCGCTGCCAAACAGTGAAATGCCGGCTCCCAGCAACAGCGCAATAAACGTGACGATGGTTTTCATAGTGATTCTTTCAGCCTGCTGGCCGTTATGGTCTGGCAATCCACGAAAGGAGTTCCCAATACCAATTGTGGCCCTGCAGATCTCTCTCTGATGTGCATTCATCACCGCCACACCTCGATGCGGAAAATTGTCCGAATTCGTTGTTTATGTCGGGCGATCGAGATTCGTTATTTCCCTTCGCGAGCCCAGCGCTTGTAGAGTTCGGTATTTCTGCGGTAGATCTCCCGCGCTGACTTGTTCCGAGTCGACTTCATCTGATCCTCTGTTTCCAGAACATAGACCGCGGGCGTCTCTGGCCCTGGGTCGCCAGTTTCCAGGATCCAGCGTTCCAGTCGCTCACGATGCTCACTGAGAGCTTCATCATGGCCGGGATCCGCCGCAAGATTATTTGTCTGCCACTGATCGTGAACATAAAGATACAGTTCCTCTGATGGCCGCATCGGAGCAAACAGCAGTTGTTCCGACATCTTATTTAACGCGCCTTCGGTATGCAGGTCCCGCAGACGCTGAACGATCAGCTTACTGTCCTTGTAACCGCTGGGCATCAGGAGCGGACGCTGTGGGTAGTAGTTTCTGATGAACAGGTATCGCTCGGTGCGTACCGAACGAATCCGATCGGCCGCCTCGCCACAACGGTCACGCGCTGCAAACACGGCCTGTTTCGTTTTGTAACTGGACGCCAGAACATTCCGACCCTGCATCGCCGGAGGCACCTCGATACCTGCAGCGGCCAGAGACAGTGCGGCGATGTCAATGTGTTCGACAAGGTCCGTCCGCATCGTGCCGCTGGCCACACCAGGCCCGCGGATAACGAGCGGGATATGCGTGCCCTCGTCATAGAGAAACTGCTTGCCCCGTGCATGGCTGATCCCGTGGTCCGTGAAGAAGACGATCAGTGTGTTTCGCAACAGGCGTTCCTGCTTTAATCGATCGATAACAAGCCCCACGTGGCGGTCCGTCATGCGCACACTGTCCAGGTACGTCGACCAGTCTTTCAGCAGCACCTGGTCGCGTGGATAGTAAGGCGGCAATCGGACGCTCTCAGGATCTGTCAGACTGCCAAAAATCTGTTGAACCTGTTCGTCGAATGCTTCGTAAGCTGCAGCCGACGCACCTCTCAACTTTCCACCATGCAATTGCACCTGCATGAAGAACGGCTGGCTCTCACCACGTCCGGACCAGTCATGGCTGTCATAAATCGACTCGTCCCAGTCAAAGTTATAGTCTGTCTTGCCCAGGCGGCCTCTTGTGCGCGAGCTGAAGGGCTGACTTCGATAGTCAAGCTCCGGCAGCCCGCTGCCCATACATGTGTAGTAGCCCGCCTCCTGAAACAGAGCGGGAACGGGGCGGACACCATCAGGCAGCTTGATGCGATGCTCGCCCCGCCCACTGCGATGATGGTGTGCACCGATCGACGTTTGGTACATTCCTGTAATCATTGCCGAACGGAACGTCGAACAAACCGGCGACGTAGCGTAGGCCCGTGTAAATCGGAGCCCCTCCTGAGCAAGCTGATCAACGTGCGGTGTGCGAATTGTTGTCTCACCGTAGCATGAGAAATTCGCAGACATGTCGTCGACGACGAACCAGATAATGTTGGGGCGTTTGTTCGCGTCAGGCTTTGTGTGAGCCGCCTGCAGTGTGGCCATCCCCGCCTGCATTACGACAAACGTCCACTGAATTACACGATTCATGTTGTCATCGTTTTCAGGGTACAGCAGCAGCAGAAAGGTTCGCAACTCCCAGCGGCTGCCGATTCCTCGGAGCACTGCGGCCCGAGCATTGTAATTGCTCCAGAAGTTTTTGCATGCCTTTGCGTCTGGCGTCTTCCCTGAAAAACAGATTCGTCGTCTCACCAGGATCGGTTTTAAGATTGTAGAGCTGGCCCGTCGCATTCGCAGCAGTTTCAGGGAGAGCGTATTCGCTCATTGGAGCTCTTTCGTAGCTGTTGCCTCCGGAGCCAGTGTGGTCAAGGTATTTCCAGTTTCCCTGCCGAAGTTGAAATTCGCCACGAAAGCTTTGAGTCAGCATATGTGGGCGGATTGATCGGGACTCGTCCTGCCGGCCCAGCATCGCCGGCAGCATGTCGAAGCTGTCGGTGGCCGTATCGTCGGGGAGAGTGTATCCCACAACAGACGCCAGCGTCGCAAAGATATCAGTGGTGTTGGTCATCTGGTCAGACACCAGGCCGGCGGGGATTCGTCCAGGCCATCGAGCAATGAACGGCACGCGATGGCCTCCCTCCCATCCATCCCGTTTCATGCCACGCCATCCGCCCGATGCGTCATGCTGGTGATCGTGGCGCATCCAGTCAACGTGAACTGTTTCCGCACCGTTATCCGAGTTGAACAGAATCAGAGTGTCGTTATCGATATCAAGCTCCGTGACCAGGTCCATCACTCGACCAACCAGCACATCAAGCTCCCAGACAAAATCACCTCGCGGGCCGGCCTTTGTCACGCCATTGAATTGCTCGGCCGGCAGGACAGGCGCATGAGCAATTTGTGTTGAGAACACTGCAAAGAACGGCTGATCTGGCGTCTGTGCGCGGTGATCCACGATGAACTTTTTCGTCTTTTCAAAAAAGAGCAGGTCGGCATTCATGAAGTCGTAGCCGGGTGACATCCACCCTTCATCATTGTCCCAGCGCCACTTGCCACCAGGGTTGGGCAGGTTATTGCGAAGATGTCGCTGGCTTGCCGGCACAGACACCATGTCGTCTTCGATGTAGATATAGAGCGGGTCCGTGTTGGGGCAGTTGGGCGTAATAAAGGACGCATCAAAACCGCGGTGGTTAGGCCCGTCGATCAGAGGTGTACTCTTTTCATAGTCAATGAGCAGCGAGTTCTTGAATCCGCCACCCAGCCGTTTGTTATCTTTGTCGTACCAGGTCAGCCCAACATGCCACTTGCCAAAGACACCCGTTCGGTAACCCTTCTGCTTGAGCATCTGCGCGATGGTTAGTGTGCCGGGCTTGAGATAGCTGGGGCCGCCCGGGCCTTCAAAAGCTCCTCCTCCACGACCGGTCGAACGATAAATCTGCTGGCCGGAATACAGGCCATAGCGCGACGGGGAACAGATCGTCGATGGGCTGTGCGCGTCAGTAAAACGCACGCCCTCTTTGGCCATCTGATCAAGACGGGGTGTTCGGTAGGCGCAACCGGGGTTGTAGCAGGACAGATCGCCGTACCCGAGATCATCGGCGTAAACGATGATGATGTTGGGCAGAGTCTGTGCCTGAAGATGCTGAGTACTGAGTTTAGAAAAACACAACACTGACAGAATTATGGGGATGTATCTTGTTACATGTAACATTCACTTCATCCTGATTGTTGGCAGTGGCCCGCTTGACAAGCAGGAACTGAATTTGCCGTGATTGTAGACAACGCACGAGCCGAATTCATTGCTGTCATGTGGAACCCCTGTGTTACGCCGGAGTCAGTCTGCAAACGCACGGCGGCAACAAGCGCCCGCCTGTCTGTCCATCAACTTCGGGCTGGACTCCCCAAAGGACTGGACGGTATCCTGCCGAATCCGGTACATCGCAAAACAGGTCAGAGCCTGTCCTGCTGCCACCATGTTAATAATGCTGACTGCTCAACAGAAAACGCCGCCGTCACAAAGGTTTGCGATGATGGACATTAAGCCTCATGTTGCTGAAGCGGTTTCGTACTGGGAGCGAAAACGGATTGTCTATAACATCGTTCTTGCGATGCTGGTACTCGCGTGCTGGGGGGATGACATTTTTTCAGGCGGACCAGCGCAATGGCTGGGCGCAGGAATCGTGCTGTTGACCCTGGCGGGAATCGCAAATGTGCTCTACTGCCTTGCGTACCCCGTCGATCTGGCATTTCAGATGACGCCCCTGAAAGCAGTCTGGCAGCGTCGCCGGTGGATGTTGTTCACCAGCGGCCTGTTGCTGGCCAGTACACTTGCGCTGTGGGTGATGCTGCATACAGGCATGGCCTGATCGCGAAATCACCGAATTTAGTTCGCACCGTGCGCGGCTGCACCAACCTGAACCACCGGCTGAGCATGATCGCCGCTGCAGATCACGACCAGCAGATTATGCACCAGCGCGTCGCGTTCTGCATCACCGAGTTCAAGGCCGGCATTCTGTAAACGGGCAACCGCATCTTTGACGATATCCGTGCCACCTTCAACGATCGTCTTGCGGGCATCAATCAGAGCAAGTGCCTGCTGACGCATCAGCATCGCCTGGGCGATTTCCGGAGCGTAGGTCAAATCGTTCAGTCGCACACTCAAGACACGGATCCCGGACGGATCCACTGCTTCCTGAAGTTCGCTGACGAAGGCATTGGATACCTCGTCTGTTTCCACCTTAAGGCACGGCTCGCTGTGATCAGGTGACTCATAGGGAAATGTTGAACTTACGCGTTTAACAACGGCACCGGACAAATCTTCTATGAACTGTTTGTAGTTCTCGACTTCGATGGCAGCCTTGTACGTATCTTCCACACGGTAAAGAACAACTGCACTGATCTGGATCGGATTGCCATTTCGTTCGACAACAGTTGTCGTCGCGATGTCAAGAGTCGTGTCGCGCGTCGGAATTCGCTTCAGCGTTCGCCCAACGGGATGAATCCAGCGAATGCCCTGAGTCTTGAGTGTAGTGACGTATTTCCCGAATCGGAGGACGACCATTTCTTCCCTTGGATTCACCACAAAGAAACCGAACAGAAGAATGGGCGGAAAGATAAAGGACACGAAAACGACAAGAAAGAATTCCATGACTCAGCAACCTCCCGTAACTCCAGATTTTCGCACACTGCTCCGGGTGACTGTACTGGGCAGTTGCCTGCAATTCAACGCACAGACTTCTGACTGACAGCCCGCCGATTGTGGAGTCCGCCCGTTCCGTGGCCGGCGCCGAACTTCCACAGGTAACTCAGGGCATCTACGTGTGGCTTGCTTTCACCACCCGCCACGTGTCAGCTTCACAACAAATATTGCTGCGCTCGTCGACCGCACTTAATCGGCCACACCATTGAGGTCGTCCGCTCCTTGTTTCGATTCCCTGTCACTCGATAGTGCACCCAACCTTGCTTCTTCAATAAAGTTGTCAGGATTGAGCACAACCTGTTCGCCTTCCTGCAGGCCGCTTTCAACAACAATGGCCACGTCGTTGCTGTCGCCCAGCTGCAGAGTGCGCCGCTGTGCTTCCTCGGGAGTCCCCACCCAGCAAAAATACTCCTCACCTGTGTCCACTACTGCAGTTACCGGAATCGTCAGCACGTCTTCGTGCTGATCCATCATGATCTCAACTTCGGCACTCATACCCGGCTTCAGCCCTTCCGACGCCGGAAGTCTGACGATCGCATCGTACTTGACGATATTGCCTGTCCACCACCCGGCGGGCTGCGCGGTCGAAGCCACGGAAAGGAGTTCGCCAACAAGAGTCGTTCCCGACGTCGTCACAGTCGCAGACATCCCCGGTTTGACACGGTCAACCATGGATTCGTGAATGCCGACCTTGACCTGCATCTGAGACAAATCAGGCATCAACAACAACACCTGATCATTATGAACCGTTGCACCTTCTGTGATGTCGGGAGTATTTTTCCAGTCGTCGGCACCGGGGTAAATCACTATGCCACTTCTCTCAGCTTTGACGACACAGCGTTCCATCTCCTGTTCCGCCAAAGCGATCCGTGCCTCATCCATCTTAAGCACTTCCGCATGCCCGTTTGCCGCAGCCTTCGCGGCCTCCCAGTCACCGGTCAGTGAAACGACCTGTTCTTTCCTTGTAAACTGCATCAATACATCGATGTCAGTTTGCCATTTTTCCAGTTGCGCCTTGGCGAGTCGGACGGCGAACTCGCTTTCTTCCACGTCCAGCTCACTCACGTACTTACTTTTGGCCATCAGTTGCTGATGAGCGAGCACGGTCTGCTTATTGCGCAGATTCGCTTCAGCAACTGCCAGTTCTTTCTCCAGTCTCATCAATTCAGTGCGGTACGTGCCCTCCTTATACACCGAGATGGCAACCCCGGCACTCTTTGCCTGAGCCCTGAATGTTATGGCTGAGTCTCGTGACAAATGAGCAAACTTCGTACGTTCGTGCAGATACTCCTCGATCTGTTTGTTTTCCAGTCTGACCAGTTCGTCACCGGCCTCCACGTGTGTACCGCTCTCAATCACCCAGTTGATCGTGCTGTTTCCGCGGACCTTACACTTGATCTTCGTGTTGTCGGAACTCTCCAAAGTTCCCTGTTCCGTCAGCGTTACCGGCAGATTACCACGAGTAATTGTGTGCACGCGTGTGGGGCCCACCAGTTCACGTGCTTCAGTAACAAACGCCGTTGGATCCATCACGACCCTGTCGCCTGCAGTCAGTCCGGCCTCAACAACGATGAACTGATCGTTACTGGCGCCCAATGCCAGAGAACGTCGCTGCAGTCCTTCAAGTGTCTCAACCCAGCAGAAGTGTTCTTCTTTGGCGTCAACAACTGCCAAAGAAGGCACGGACAGCACGTCATCGTGCCGGGCAACAATGACTTCAACATCAGCTGTCTTGCCAGGATTGAGCCCCTCAACGGAAGGCAGCTGAATGACTGTTTCGTACCTCACTGCATTACCGGTCCACCAACCGGCAGGGCTGGCAATTGACGCCACAGAGGAAACTGTGGCATCAAGCGTTCTGTCCGGCATCGTCACTTTCGCGGCAAGGCCTGGCTTCACGCTGCTGGCAATCGATTCATGAATTCCAATTCTGACCTGCATTTGCGACAGATCAGGCATCAGCAGCAGAACCTGATTGTTATGAACACTGGCACCTGCATCAATGTCGGGCGTATCCTTCCACCTCGCAGTCGAAGGGTAGATCACAAGCCCGCTTCGAGGAGCCTTAATAACACAGTTCTCCAGCTCCTCTTTCGCCAGGTCGAGTCGTCCCTGTTCCAGTGCAACCCCCGCCTTCCGCCCTGCCACCCGGGCTTGTAGGGCGCTCAGCTGACCGTTCAGTCTGTCCAGTTGCATTGCGCGGCGGAGTCGTGACAACACATCGATTCTTGTCTCCACGACCTCCTGTTCCAACTCCTCTCGCCTGACAGTAAACCCCATTGCCTCAACTTCCAGCTCCGTCACAAAGCCTCGCTCGAACAGGGACTGAGAACTGGCCAGCAGTGTCGCGGCATTCTCGAGATTGCGGTTGGCGACTTTCTGCAGACCTTCAAGTTCCTGCATCTCCTGACGATAAGTACCATCCAGATAACCGTCGACGGCCACCTGTGCCTTCTCCAGCTCGGCCTGCGCCTGGGCCAGCTCGGCGACAGCATTGTTCAAATCCGTCTTTCCCAGACTGACGGTTTCTTCGATCCGCTTAGTGTCCAGCCGAACCAACTCATCACCCGCCTGCACCACCGTGCCTGACGGAATGACCCAGGTGACTGTGCTGCGTCCGCCCCTACCGCCATACCCGCCCCGAATCTGACACTTGATTTCAGTGTTCCTGGAACTCTCCAGAGTGCCCTGTTCTGTAACACTGACAACCACCGTGCCGCGCGACATCGTATGAGGCAGCGCCGCGCCGACGTCGCGAGCCGATGTCGCTGACTGGAACCACACAGTCACGCCAAACAACACCGTGACGACACCAATCGCCAGCAGCACACCGAACCACGACTGGTGACCTGAGGTCTCCTGCCCGTCTTCACCCGAGTGGTGCGGACCTGGTTCTGGATGATTCTGCGTTTCTGAACGCAATAAAGTCGCCACAGCTCTGTCTCCAGCTTCCATTATCATTGCTGCCTGGCCACCGCCAGAAAACGAATGTTTCTCAAACATCTGAAGTATACCAACCTGCACCATGGATTCGGCAAGTCTGGGAGAAATCGTCCGTAGAAACGGCTTCGCTAATTCCGTGCCATGTGGGTTTGTGCAGGACTGCCCATTCCATCTCGCCATGGTTTCCTGAACAATCAGCAGGATCGTTTCAGACATCGACTTTCTGGGTAACTCTACGCCCACCCTGGTCGCGATTTCGCGAACGAGTGCATTCCGGGGAAAGACGGTAAATACGCCGCACACTATTGCCTGATCGCTTGAACCGTGTTAAATCATCACCGTTGATTGATTCCGTCACCAGATCGCCATTCATGCTGCTTACCTTCGACAACACCTACGCCCGCCTGCCGGACACTTTCTTCAAGCGGGTTGCACCTACACCGGTCAGCGCACCCGTGATGATCCGCCTGAACCACAGCCTGGCCACGGAACTTGGTATCGACGCTGCGGGACTTGACTCCCCTGAGGGTCTGGCCATCCTTTCCGGCAACCAACAGGCGACCGAATCCGATCCTCTGGCCATGGCGTATTCCGGACACCAGTTTGGCGGATTTTCGCCACAACTCGGAGACGGCCGCGCTATTCTGCTGGGCGAGGTGGTCGGCAACGACGGTGTCCGCCGTGACATTCAGCTGAAGGGCTCCGGGCCAACTCCGTTTTCCCGCCGCGGCGACGGTCGGTCGGCGCTGGGCCCGGTGCTGCGTGAATACATCGTGTCTGAAGCTATGGCCGCCCTTGGCGTGCCCACCACCCGCGCACTGGCAGCAGTGGCGAGCGGCGAGCACGTCGCTCGTGAAGGCATGATGCCAGGCGGAGTGTTCACCCGCGTCGCTCAGTCGCATATCCGCATTGGCACATTTCAATGGTTCGCTGCTCGACAGGACAATGAAAATCTGCGGGTCCTGGCCGATTATGTCATCGCCCGGCACTATCCAGCCGTGCAGCAGGAAGAAAACCCATACCTCGCGCTGCTGAACCGGGTAATCAAGCGACATGCCCGGCTGATCGCGCACTGGATTCAACTGGGATTTATCCACGGTGTGATGAATACTGACAACATGACTGTTTCGGGCGAGACAATCGATTACGGTCCCTGCGCTTTTATGGACACCTACGATCCCGCGAAGACCTTCAGCTCGATTGATCACCAGGGTCGCTACGCTTTCGGCAACCAGGGGCCAATCGGCCAATGGAACCTGACTCGTTTCGCAGAAACGCTTCTGCCGCTACTGCACCCCGAACTGGACACCGCCATCGCAATGGCCGAATCCGCCCTCAATGGCTTTACCAGCCTGCATCAATCTGCGCTGCAGTCGTGTCTGACCGCGAAAATCGGACTGAAAGACGGTGACGGTGACGGTGACGGTGACGCTGACGCTGACGCTGACGACTGGCGTCTGGTGGAATCGCTGCTGCAGATATTGGCAGACGGCAAAGCCGACTTCACGCTGGTGTTTCGCCATCTTACACCTGCGCTCGACACCGGCAGCGACGACAAACTCATTCAGTTGTTCAATCACCCCGCCGAAATTGTCGCATGGCTAAAGGCCTGGCGCACGCGTCTGCAGGCAGTCAACCGCAACCAGACTCTGCAACTGATGCGTCGCGCGAACCCGATTTACATCCCGCGCAACCATCGTATTGAAGAAGCCATTCAGGCCGGCAACGAAAGCAATTTTGAACCATTCCACCGCCTCAATCAGGTGCTGCAACAGCCGTTTACAGAACATCCGCAGTTCTCTGAGTATGAAGCGGCACCAGCCCCCGACGAAGTTGTCCATGCGACATTCTGCGGAACCTGAAGCACACCTGCACAGGCCCCCGTCATTTGCCAGGCTGTATCGTCGCGACGGGCCTTCTGCGATAGCCCCATGAACCTCAACCTTTAGATGAGTCGATTTTCATGTCCGGAGTGGGAACACAAAAGGTCTTCGAAGATGACCGGGTGATTGTCTGGCATCTGGATCTTGAGCCAGGCCAGCACGGCGCGATGCACACGCACACTTTAAACTATGTCGTTCGTGTCGTCGCCGGATCAACTCTGGAGGTCTTCGGCCCTCAAAACGAACTGTTGTACAACGTTGAACTGGAAGCCGGTGCCGCGGTCGCTTTCGAGGTTGAGAACGACCAGATCGTCTCGGACCGACCTGGATACCCGGCCGTGCCAGCGACTCACAGCGCTAAAAACGTTGGTTCCAGCACGTTCCGCGAAGTGCTCATCGAATTCAAAACGTAGAACGAAGGTGCACATGCAGCGCAGAAGACTTGTCGCGCGCGGGTAATCTGGCAGAAACAGTCGGCCGACACCTGTCGATTGTCAGGAGGATTATTCAATGAACCGTCAACAGTTCAGAGACGACGGGTACGTGGTCGTCAGGCAGTTTCTTGACGCTGGCGAACTGAGTCTGCTGACCGGCGAACTGGATCGCTATATAGCCGACGTCGTTCCGCAACTGTCAAACGCTGCTGCCTTCTATGATGACCGCAGCCGTCCTGAAACGCTGAAACAGCTGCAGCATATGACCTGTGATTCATTCTTTTCGGAATATGCTTCACATCCAGCATGGAAATCACTGGCCGAAGAATTGCTGGGGGAGGAAGCATGTTGCGATTCACCTGAATGGTTCAACAAACCGCCGGGCACGGACCACCCCACTCCGCCCCACCAGGACAATTACTATTTCAATCTGATTCCACCCAGTGTGCTGACCATTTGGGTCGCGCTCGATGCTGTAGATACAGACAACGGATGTCTGCGCTACGTACCGGGCTCACACCTTAATGGTGCGCGGCCTCATCGTCGCAGCTCTGTACTCGGATTTTCTCAGGGCATTTCTGATTATGCTGACCATGACATGGCTCGGGAAGTTGCCGTTCACCTGCAGCCGGGCGACGCGTCCGTGCACCACGGCTGGACCGTACACCGTGCCGATCCTAACCAGTCGACCAGGCGACATCGCAGGTCGTTTGCCATGGTGTTCAAAGGAATCAGCTGTCAACGGGACGAAGAGGCTTATCGTCGCTACGCACAGGCACTGGCAGCACAGCACGACACCCTGGGCCTGGAATCGTAAGCGAAAGCTGCATACCGTGTTGAGCGCCGGCGGCTGGCGGCGTTACGCCCCCGGAGAACGAGGCACACGCGGTACATTACGAAATGATGTCCTGCAGGACCTCTCCACCGATATCAGTCAGTTGCCTCATGCGTCCCGCATGTTGAAACCTAAGCCGATCATCGTCCAGGCCCATCAGGTTCAGAACAGTTGCATGGACATCGCGAATGTGGATTCCTTCATCGATGGAACGCAAACCGAACTCGTCAGTCTGGCCAACGCTTGTTCCGCCCTTTACATCACCACCCGCCATCCACATAACAAGATTCCACGAGTTGTGTTCACGGCCGGGTTTCTTGCCCATCGCCCCGTTGCGAAAGGGTGTACGTCCCATTTCGGAGGCCCAGACGACCAGTGTCTCTTCCAGCATTCCACGTTGCTGCAGATCAGTCAGCAGCGCAGCCACCGGTTGATCGACTTCACGCGAATGGCGAATCATGCCTCCCTGGACATCACCATGATCATCCCAGCTGTGCGGTCCAATTTGCACACCGTGCACCAGCAAGGTGTAGCGAACTCCACTTTCGACAAGTCTGCGGGCCAGCAGGCACTGACGACCGAACCCAGCTGTGGCCGCGTCGTCCAGTCCGTACAGTTGCCGGGTCGCCGGAGATTCGCCGGTCAGATCGACCAGTTCCGGAGCTTCCGCCTGCATTCGAAAGGCTAGTTCATACGCGTCCAGACGTGCAGCCAGTTCTGTGTCACCGGAACGTGATTCCAGATGTCGACGATTGAGCGATGCCAATGCGTCGAATTCACGGCGCTGTTGAACCAGCGAAATCCCATCCGGGCGTTTCAGATTCAGAATCGGTGAACCTTTCGAACGCAGCAGGGTACCCTGATGAGACGCCGGCAAATACCCGTTCGCCCAGACGGCGGCGCCGTTGACCGGTGCGCCCCGCGAATCCTGAATCACGACATAGCCAGGCATGTTGCGGTTGGACGAGCCGAGTCCGTAGTTGACCCACGAGCCAACCGAAGGGCTGCCGGGAAACTGACTGCCGGTTGTCACGTGCAGCGTGGAAGGCCCGTGATTCTGGTTATCCGTTCTGATACCACGTACAAACGCCAGCCTGTCCGCATGTTGCGACAGATGCGGGTACAGATTCGAGAACCAATGTCCGGATTCACCATGCTGCTGAAATTCAAACGGGCTGCCGATGGCAACGTGTGGAAAAGAAAGTCGGCCCTGCAGTTCACCGGAAATTTCGGGAATGCGAGGCAAGCGCTGTCCATGGATTTTCTTCAACTGCGGCTTGTATTCGAATGAGTCGAGCTGACTGACACCGCCCTGCATAAACAGAAATATGCAGTGCTTCGCTCGTCGCGGCAGATGTTGCTTCCGCACTGCCAGCGGATCCGGGAGTTGCGTTGAACCCGCCGATTCCCCCATCAGTAAATCACTTAGTGCCAACGCTCCGATTCCGGTGAAGGCAGTGTTCAGGAAACGACATCGGTTGAAAGTATGTGGGTGGCTCATAAGTATTCTCTGCTTCACATCCGGTCTACTGCATGAACTCCGGACATTCCCGCGTCAGGATTCGCTTAATGGCCTCCAGGAAATGATAAGCCTGTGCGGATTCTGATCCGAACTGTTCGTAAGCCATCCGACAGACATCGTCGGGAATTAATCGCAGAGGTCGACCGGTCTTCATGGCCAGAACCTGAATCCTTGCGGCCCGTTCAAGATAATAAAGATCATCAAAGGCCTGCGCCGTGTCTTCTCCGGTGATCAACACACCATGATTTGCCATCAACAGAACGTCCTGATCGACCAGCTTTGAACTGATACGGACACCTTCGGCATCGTCAAATGCCGCTCCGTTATAAGTGTCGTCGTAGGCCACACGCCCGTAAAAGCGGATTGCATTCTGACTGCACATTTCCAACCGACCACCTTCGATGCAGGACAAAGCAGTGCAGTACGGCGGATGTGCGTGCAGCACACATTTCGCAGACGGTCGTCTACGATGTACACTCGAATGAATAAAGAAGGCGGATGGCTCTGCTGCATATTTCCCGTCCGTCACTTCTCCGGCCTCATCGACAACAATCAGATCTGAGGCTCGCAGCTCAGACCAGTGGCGTCCCTGTGGATTAAGCAGGAATCGATCTGTTATGTCTGGCAGCGCCAGGCTGAAATGATTGCAGATGCCTTCGCTCAGATTCTGACGATCTGCCCATCGCAGTATGGCTGTGAGATTGACGCGAGCCTGCGTTTCACTGGTAACCGCAGCCTCATTAACCTGAACATTTTCAGTCGACATAGATAAACTCATTTGTATTCAGAAGAACGCGACAGACTGCGGCGAGCCCCGCTTCTGAATTCGCCACCGTTTTCATATCTGCCAGTTCCTCTGCGGACGGAGGCCGACCCAGAGCGATTCGAAATGCACGATCGATCTGTGGCAGCACTGCAGTGTCAACTTCTCCGGTAACCCGAGCCGCAAAATGCTTTGCTTCTTCACTGACAAAATCCCCGTTGTACATCGCCAAAGCCTGCAGTGATGTCACAGAATGCTGCCGTCGCGGCCGAGACTCGTCACATACAAGTGCGTCAAAGGACTGCATGAAGGGCATCGTCAGCGTTCGCTGCTGATAAATGTAGATGCTGCGTTTACGTCCCTGGGGCCCGGCCTGCGTATCCCATTTGCTGTTGGAGAATTTCACACGTTCTTCAATGTCTCCCGGCAGCGGTGGAAAAACGGGCAGACCATACTGTTCGGGGTTGAGCCGACCGCTGGCAGTCAAAATACTGTCCCGCACGGCTTCCGCTTCCAGTCGACGTCTACGAAATCTCCACAGCAATTGATTGTCCGGATCAAGGGTCAAAGCCTGACTGTTGTCGTGTAGACATGTCTGACGATATGCCGCCGACTTCACAATCATCCGATGGATATTTTTCAGACTCCAGTTTCCCTTTATGAACTCCAGCGCCAGCCAGTCCAGCAGCTCAGGATGTGAAGGCCCACCGCTGAGTTGCCCGAAGTCGCTGGGGGTGGGAACGATGCCGCGGCCGAAATGCCAGTGCCAGAGTCGGTTCACCATCACACGCGCGGTCAGGGGATTGTCCGGGCTGACAATCCAGTCAGCCAGAACCATGCGTCGACTGCGGGTCGGCCATCGTTTGAACGGGTCCAGCCGAATCTCTGCCGGGTCATCATTGCCAGTGACGCAACTGGGAAAACCGGGAGTCACAACTTCCCCTGGATTGTCATATTCTCCCCGGATCATCACACGCGAAGTGGGTACACCAGGTTCGTACGGCGGACCAAACGAATGCCGTAACGACATGGCGACCGGCTGCAATCGCTTGATCTGCTGCCGCAGGAAACGCTCACGATCTGACAACCACCGATGCCGCCGGCGATCTTCACTCGTCAGCAACGTGTTGTCATCATCAGCCAGAAGCGAATCCAGACTTTCACGAGATGACGCTGAGGGATTAATAAACGTACTCAGAAACGCTCCGCCCCCCCCGACTTCAAAACCGTAGCCTTCGTGCGAGTGACGCGCAGTGTAGACCATGACCAGTGAGCCGTGCTGATTCTGCAAGAATTCAGGGGCGTTGATCGGACCTGTCAGAAAATCGTCCTCAAAACTTACTCCCGTCACTCCCGTTGCCCGTTCAGATGTCCCGTCCGAGTCAATCACCGTCAATGTGGGTTGGTGCTGTGAATCGTCCTGGGCAATCGTGATTCCGGCAACACGGTCTGTCCATTGCGTGACGGGACTGCCATTCGGGGGATTGGGACTCGCTGAGTTCGCATCAAGATCAGCGGCATCGAGCCAGAAACGCAGACCTTCCTCCGGCGGCCTGGCCGGATCTCCGTTTGCCACGGCCTTGTGTTCTGAATGCAGCCACGTGTTCAGTGCATGTCGCTCTTTCTGGTTCAGAGGGTGATCGTAGATGAGGACCTGCGCGATTTCCCCGACGTGGTTGGCGTCAGTAACGTTGATCCGTCCGGTGCCTTCTGAATACTGGCCCAGTGAAACGTGCTGCGCCGCCGGGAGATCGCCGAACCACTGCCCCTCATTCGAGCCGGCGTTGCTGCCCGTTTGAACTTCCGGCTGGTCGTCTGTGAAGAACGTCCACTTTTTACCATCACAGTTCACAACTGACATGTGCAAATCACCGTGGTGCACAGGTGTCCGACCGAAAACGTAGTTATTGCCAAGCGGACCACCCATGGCCTGCATCCCGAAACCGGCTCGATCACCGATCCGCTCAGTCAGTGACTTCGTGAACTGATTCAATTGTTCCTTTGACGTTTCGATTTCGCGTTCGAACAATGCACGCTGCTCGTTTGCCCATGACTGCTCGCCATCGCGATAAAATGGCGCTGCCAGTGAGCCACCGATTTGAAACCCGTCACCAGGTTCAGGACGAGGAATGGACACCGTCGCAAAAAATGCCTTCAGCCGGTAGAAATCTTTGGTTGGAATGTTGTCGTGTTTGTGGTCGTGGCATTTCGCACAGCCCACGGTCAGCCCCAGAAACACCGAACTCACGGTTGAGGTCATCTCGCTAAGTAGTTCGTGACGGGTCTCATCACCGCGAGGTTCAGTGAAGGGCGCCAGTCTCAGAAACGTCATCGCCACCAGTCGTTCGGGCGGAGTACCCGGTAACTCACCCGCTCCCATGATTTCCTCGAATTCATCGCCGGCGATCTGTTCTCTGACAAACTCCGCGTACGACTTGTCGCTGTTGAATGCGTCGATCACGTAGTCGCGATATCGCCACGCATGGGGCAGATCGGGGTCGCCCTCGTATCCAGCCGTGTCGGCATATCTAGCTAAATCAAGCCACAACCGAGCCCATCGTTCTCCGTATCGTGAGTTCTGCAGCAAACGATCCACAAGATCTGAGTACGCTGTTTCGGATTTATCGTCAAGAAATGCTGCGACATCCTGAGGGGCCGGCGGCAGACCGATCAGGTCAAAATACAATCGACGGACAAGCTGTCGTCGCGCGGCCTCGGGCGCCGGTTGCAGTCCCGCCTCATGCAATCGCTTAAGAACAAATGCATCGATGCCGTTACGAACCCATTCGGACGCAACGGCCGGTGTTTGCGTTACTCGCGGAGTATAGAAGGGCCAGTCCCGGCGCTCAGATGTCTGGGCCGATAGTACTGCCGTCGACAGGACCACTGTGCAGAAGAAACTACGGCGGATGACGATGTTGTAATTCATCTGTTCGTCGGTGTTCCGAATTTCACAGGAAACGCCCCCGCTATCAGTTTAGCAACAGCTCAAGCAGATGTCCGTTCGTTTCACAAATGCTCACAAAAACGCTGCGTAGAATGGATTAACCCGCAGATCACGACAGACAATTCAGGTAGACAAAATTCCCAGATTATATCGCTGGCCAAGTGCGATGATTCTGATTGAAACCATCCATTTGGGGCGAATATCGTGACGAACAGGAAGCCCTGGTCGCAGAGCAATACTGGTTGACTACGTGCGACCACAGGTTCTCAGCCCGTATGTTCCGCACAACCCATACCGACCTGGGCATCAGGTCTGTGCAAACAGTTAACTTTTCGGCAAGTTCACGAATGCTCTGAAATCGCAGCATATCCTTGTATATCTGAGCAAATCGACGGGTGAGGGGGACACGTTGAATGGTCACCAATTTCGCATTTGAACCCGGAAAAATCGGCGTAGAGCGGCATGTTACATGCGGACAAATGCCCGCGACGCTGTTTTACGAGAGTCCTGATCGTCGACTCACAGCTGGCGAAATTCCCGGTATCGCAGTACATGTGACGGGAAGAGACAAAACGGTGGTTAAGTGTGGCGTGCGAGCCATTGGCTCACAGGAACTTGTATTGATTGTTCCGAATGCTGCCGGACTGCTGACTGCCGGGGATCTGGTTTCGTTTTCACTTTGGGAAGGCGATACACAACTGCTGACTGAACAGTCCGGTATTGCGCACTGGGCCGAAGCGGAGAACGAACACAGTATCGTCGCTCTGTTTTCAGGTAGTCGACTCGACCTGCTGCTGGAGTATCGGCTGCTTCATGAACGGAGAGAAGACATTCGATATCCGGTTGACCTGCGGGCCATTCTCACAACTGACGATGGCCGGAAGGAGGCACAGGTCGTGAATTATTCACTACACGGGTTGTGTCTTGTGACTGAAATCGATCTTGAATTGAACCGCCACTATCACACCGACGTGTTCTGTAACGAAGGCTCTCTTCGCCTTTCCGTGACCCCCCAATGGACCAGAAAACTCGGCAACGGCTACCTAATCGGATGTGGCCTGACACCGCAATACGGCATGCTGTTAACATGCAGACACACGTCCACGGATGTTACTCACGAGAGCGGGCCGACCATGATTTCCTGAAACCCGCGATATGCGAAACCCGCGATATGCGAAACCGCAACTTCGCTGTTACCGCAGCCGCCCCCAAACGAAGCCGATCGCCACGAACAGCGTTCCGATGTTTTCTGAATCAATCCCGCCAGCTAACCGGATCCAACCGAAAATAGTCCCTCAGCACTTCGTAGACGGCCGGGTGATCGTTGCTCAACGATTGGGGACACTCGAAAAATGCTTCGGTCACAACGGCAAAGAATTCCGCCACATTGTTCGTCCCATAGCAGTCAATAACGCCGTGACGCCCACCACGACACTCCTCCATCAGTCGACGATACGCTGGTTGCATAACGCCCACCCAACGCTGGACTCGTTCCTGAGTGTCCAGGGGCGGAGTCCCGTCGAGAATGCGATCGTTCATCATGTCCAGCTGATGAGCAAACTCGTGAAACACCAGATTCCGACCAGTCGATTCGCGGCGTCCTCCGGCCAGAACGTCAGACCAGGACAGAATGACCGGACCTCGCAACCACGCTTCTCCCATCCTGGCATGGCCACGTTCCACAACAACTCCAGCTCGCGTCGTCGCAACTGTCCGAGCAACGTAGGAATCCGGATACACCAGAATTGACAGCACATGATCGAAGACCGAGTCGTGCCGGCCAAGCACCAGCAGACACGCCTGGGCTGCAATAGTGACTTTAACCTCGTCAGTCACCACGAACCCGTTACATCCCTCCCAGTTCTTTTCTGCAACGAACACCTGAATCAGTTTTCGCAACTGAGCACGCTGATCGTCCCTGAGCCGCTGATCGTGAAGCATGTTCGCCTGAAGAATTGCATCCCATTCGTCCGGGAAGGGATGAGCAAGCAGACGTCTTCGCCGACTGAGTCTAAGCCATTTCATAAACATGCGGTAAAGACCCTGACATCAACAGCAACATTCGGATTTGTATAGTGTCCACTGTAGCAGGCAGCAGTGTTTCGCCGGAAGGCCTCTGCGTTATCACGCGACGACGGCGCCGGAATCATTTGCACCCCGCGCCAGCCGCTTAGCGACTCGTAGTGCCGGCCATCGTGCTGATCATTCACCGCGGTACATTCGCGAGCCTCAGGCAATCGAGCTAACATGCCAACATATGTCCCGGACTGCCCGTCCTTTCGGATCTACAAATACAACTGGAGATATCACATGTCATTAAGAGGACTTGCCAGTGTCGTGCTGCTGCTCAGCTTCACCCGCGTCACCGTCGCAGAGACGATCATTCATGCGGGTCGTTTGATCAACGGACATGACGGACTGGTCCATAAAGACATGTCAGTGGTGATTGGCCAGAGACGTGTCGTCGCCGTCAAGACGGGTTACGTTGCTCCGACATCGAACGACACACTGATTGACCTGCGGAAATGCACAGTAATGCCGGGTTGGATGGACATGCACACGCATCTCATGTCTCAGCATCACCGGAAGGTCTACTCAGACAAATTCTTCATGAACCACGCGGATTACGTGTTGCGATCGACGGTCTACGCCAGACGAACGCTGCTGGCCGGCTTTACGACGGTGCGTGACGTGGGTGACAACGGAACTAACTCGGTTTCTCTGCGAAAAGCTATTGATGAAGGCTGGATTATTGGACCTCGCATTTTCACATCCGGAAAGTCACTGGCAACCACCGGAGGTCACGCTGATCCGACGAACGGATTGAAAGGAGATTTTCGGAGCGATGCCGGTCCGGTCGACGGCGTTGTTAACGGTCCCGACGAAGTGCGTAAGGCTGTGCGACAGCGATACAAGGATGGTGCAGACCTGATCAAGTTAACCGCCACCGGTGGCGTTCTGAGTCTTGCAGGCAACGGCAGAAATCCTCAGTTCACCCAGGAGGAACTGAGGGCGGTCGTGGAGACGGCCAAAGATTATGACATGACCGTCGCCGTTCATGCGCACGGTGCGGAGGGCATGAAACGAGCCGTTCTGGCAGGCGTCGATTCCATTGAACACGGCACATTCATGACTGACGAAATCAGGCAACTCATGAAGGAACGCGGAACGTACCTGGTGCCGACGATCTCCGCGGGTGTCTGGGTGGCGGAGATGTCACAGCAGGAGGATTACTTTCCCAGCATCGTCCGCCCCAAGGCCGCTACCATCGGACCTGTCGCAAAAGACAACTTCAGAAAAGCCTGGGCCGCTGGCGTGAAGATCGCTTTCGGAACAGATTCCGGCGTTTCAGTACATGGTGAAAACGCCCGAGAGTTCGAATTAATGGTGGATGGCGGAATGCCTGCCATGAAAGCGATCCAGTCGGCGACGCTGGAAGCGGCGCGATTGCTGAAGATTGACGATCGCCTGGGCAGTCTGGAAGCGAATAAAATTGCAGATGTCGTGGCAGTCAAAGGTAATCCAATCAAGGACATTACCGCAACATACGATGTCGTTTTCGTGATGAAAGAAGGCGTGGTGTATAAAGACGAATCAACTGCGGACCTGAGGCCCGCGATTCCCTGAGCTGGCCCCGCCGCGGGACAGCCAGCGACACCCCAACAGTGAGGATGGCGCCTTAGTTACGCCAAAAGGTCGACGTGTTCGGGACCGAATACGTCACTGCCATGTCCGGAGTTTCAAAAGGCAACTGCCCGGCGTGTAAAGACTCAACACCTCCAATAACCATACCACTGGTTAACAACGTTCGCTCCACAGGATAGGGCGTTTTCCCGTCAAGGACGACGTCTTCGATGTGTCGAACCAGGGGGTTAAAAAAATCGGCCGTGGTGGAACCGCGACCGGGCATCGGCAAATACATCTGACAGGAAACGAATTCGTCGGTTGCGCCAATGTAGCCCGCGTAGTTGAAATCTCTAATTCCCGTCAGAAATGCGGTTGTGCGAAAACCGTCACGGTGTTGCACAAAAAAGCCGATGGTCTGCGGCAGCGCCGTCTTTGCCCATGCGTACGTGACCTTACTCGTTGGAAACCCACCCTCAACAGGCAGATTGTGACTTCGCGTCAGTGCAGCCACAAACAGATCGCGAGTGATCCTGCGGTCACCCGATTCCAGCATCGCCCAAAGAGCATCGCCCTTCAGTGCCTGCACACTGCTGATTCCAACTTCGCCGCCGCGGCGCCGTTCCGACATACATTGAGCGGTTTCATAGGCGTGAAAGTCGTAACTGTCGACGCCGCCGTAGGCAACACAGACACTTTCTTTCAGGTCGGTACCCACTGGCAAATCGATGGACGGATGACGTATTGTCACGGGTAATGACGACCCCGCCAGGAATGGAAACCCCAGCCGACGGGAATCCGCAACCATTTCGACGGATTCCTTCCAATTCGTCGAAAGATGTTTGTCATTGAACACCGGGACCGAGCGGCCACTGTCTTCAAAGACATCGACCACCTGCTTGAACCATTCGTACCGCGGGTACCGAGTCTGTCCTTTGTCCGTCTTCTCGTACTTCCCATGTTCCGCGATGATTACGACACCATCCACCGCAAGTGAAGAGCCTCCCAGATTCAGCGCGTCGCGAATATTATCGTACTGCTTCAATCCGTGACGTTTGATCCGCCCTCGGCCCAGGTCGGATTCCGGAAACTGGTCAAGATAGACAGACGCCACATCGACCCGAGGCGACTGCCACGTGCCGTTCCATGTGTACCCTGCGGTCAATCGATCAAGGAAGTGTTGTGCGTGTGAATGTTGATAAACCGCCGTTCCAAGGAAGGCGATCTTCTTTCGAATCGCTGACCGCGGCACAGCAAGCACGGCAGGAGGCATGATAACCGAGGTGGCCAGCCCGGCTGAAGTGGTCAGAAAGTCTCGACGTCGCAGCATCAAATGGCTCCGGAAGTTGGTTCCGCAATCGCCCTGCTGCGCGTGCCATCAGAACGGAATTCCGCAAGCGGCAAGGCGTAACGTAAACAGCTGTGGGCTCAGCAGAAGGACAACGGAAGTGAAGGCAGGTTTGTCAACTCGCAATAACACGCAGGCTGATAAGTATAGTGAACTGCCGCTGTGTTGTCCCGCCAACAGCGACGAACGCCGACACCAGCTGCGTAAATGCAACGAAGGACTAAGCTGGCAATCAGGCATGTCGTCGATCAGGTCGGTATCGTCCGCATCACTTTCCGGGCTTGTCTTGCATTGGTCCCTGCGGATTGTCCTTCCGGACACACCGGTGACACTTTCCACGCACCTTGTCCATCTCCAGCACAAGGCCCGCGCCGCACTTATGTTTTTTTACCACCATGATTGTTCTCCCGAGGAAGACCGGGCGGCCGCACGAAACATCCCGACACGAACCGCCTCAGGGTTTGCACGGACCCCGAATTGCTCCGCCAGTCGCAATCATCTCGCCACCGCACCAAACCGGCATTATACTCGACTTCCACTGGAGGGCTGCTTTGAACTTCAATTTTGATGACTGAAAAAATGCCCCTGAAGAATGCTCTGACCGCGCTCCCGCTGCTTCGCGGCTGATGGCAGATTCCATGCAGGTCGTCAGCTCTGACCGACGTTTCCAACAGACATCAGCCCTTCGTTAGCGATTCGTTGGCAGTTTTACGAGAATTTCGTTTCCAGCTGTCGGATTCTGACCGTACCAATATTTCTGATTGAACTTTTTCGGAGAAACCAATGATCGCAAGAAGATGGCTGCTGCTTTGTGCGGTCAGTGTAAGTCCACTCGTCGCTATGGCTGATAACCCTGACTTCGCAGCATCCACCCACAGCGGGAAAGTCAAAGTCTTTATTCTGGCCGGCCAGTCCAACATGGAAGGCAAAGGTTTTCCCGATCCGCTGGCGTGGCAAATCACGCAGAAAAAATACCGCGAGCGATACACACACTTCATCAAGGGCGGTGACTACGATGCCTTCACAAAGACCGTCAGAGAAACGAGTGACCCCGATGACAAACGCAGCACTCCAACTTACCGATGGAGTACTCGACATGATGTGTGGGTCAATTATCTGGGCAAACACGGTGACCTGACGGTTGGCTATGGTACCCCCCAAGATGGCTTTGGCCCGGAATTCAACTTTGGACACGTACTGGGCAATTACTGCGACGAACAGGTGCTGATCATCAAAACGTCGTGGGGCGGCCGAGCTCTGGCTCGTGGCTTTCTGCCACCCTCCTCAATGCTCCACGATAAAGAATATGCGACTCATGCTGCAGCACAGAATGCGGAAACAGAGGCATGGAATGCGGCAGAGCCGGCACGGATCGAGGCATATAACAAGCGAGTCACGGAGTCGAACAGGACATCTGATAAGAAGAAACGTCTGCGAACATTCAAACCTCGAGAAATCGTTACAACAGAACAGTACAAGGATCAGTTCGGCAAGGACTATCGCAATATGGTCAAGGAAGTTCACGAATGCCTGGCGGCTATTGGCGATCGTTTTCCTGGCTACAGAAACCAGGGTTACGAGATAGCGGGTTTCGTCTGGTTTCAGGGCTGGAATGATCAGTACCAGGACCGCTGGCTGACCTACGAAGCCAATATGGCCAATTTTATCCGAGACGTGCGTAAAGAGTTCAACGCTCCGAAAATGCCGTTCGTCATTGGCCAGATGGGGCATGACGGCATGAAACCGGACAAGGAAGGATCACCTCGAGACTACATCAAGAAGGCTCAGGCCGCCGTTCCGGAATACCCGGAGTTCGCGGGAAATACACTGTGTGTCAAGACAGACAAGTTCTGGGATATGGAAGCGCACGCTATTTACACAGGCCCCGGCGGATGGAGCAAAGACGTGGACAAATGGAGACAGTTCGGCAATGACCGACCGTATCACTACTACGGCAGCCCATGGTGTTTCGCTCAGATCGGCACCGCATTCGGCGAAGGCATGATCGAACTGCTTAAATAGTAAGGCATTCTGGCTGTATGTCAGGACAGGGGACAGGCACGGAATAAAACTCAACCCGCCCGCGGTCCCCTGACCCGGAATCGTCGGTGTCAGCTGTCACTGCTGATCGTCAGTTGTGACCGGATTAAGGGACAGTCCTCTGGCTTTGACCTGCAGCAGAAGAAAGACAATCCCGGCGGCCACCAGAGCGGCACACACAAGAAATATTTTTTTCGGGTGTTGAATCGATTCGCTGTCAGTGAACGCCGGACGAATGAGGGAATAGAGCAATGCAGAGGCGGTCAGAAATGCAAACGATATCGCGTTGGCTGTCCCCAGAAATCGGCCCCGCTCTGACCTGGGAGAAAGTTGCTGCAGAAGTGCCTGCAAAGGAATGATGTAGAATCCGGCAGAGAAACCCCGTATTGTACAAAAACCGAGTGTATCTTGCCGTCGCCCAGCATCCTGTAACCGGGGGGGAGGGCCGGGGCGACTCTGTTGTATTGATCCATCCCAAACAGGCGACGTCAGCGATGAACTGGCCGTTAGTGCAGACGGCCAGCCCATTCCACAAAGGCGCAAGCAAAACGTCAATGTCGACAACGGTGAGAAAGCCGTCGCAAATTCCAATTCCGGGTTGGTCCGGGAATTCACGAGTACCGACCGGAACGGTGACGGCAAGATTCAGTTTGAAGAACAGTTCCATCGCTCATTTTTCAGTGTTGCAATCAGAAACAACCTGGTAATGGCCGTCAACCACGGCGGCGTCGTGCATTGTCTCGACGCAGAAACAGGCCAGCAGTACTGGAGCTGTGATCTGCTGGCGGTAGGCTACGCGGCACCGCTGATTGCGGGCGATTACGTCTATGTCGCTGACGAAGATGCGTGTGTCAGTATCTTTCGATTGTCTACAGACCCACTAAATGCGATGAACGATGGTGAACCAATCAACGGCGAGGCTCGTTATGAAGCGGCGAATTTCGGAACCAGTATTTACACGTCACCAGTTTTTGCAAATGGCACGCTGTACATAGCCAGCCGTTCGCACCTGTTCGCCATTTCCGCAGACGACAATGCGACGGCCGAGAGTTCGCAGTTCACAGGGCACTGGACGGAATGGAGAGGCCCGAATCGAGACAATATATTGACGGAAACAAACCTGCTGAACAAATTGCCTGATCACGGCCCACCATTACTCTGGAGAGCTGAGGGACTGGGATAGGGAATTGCCTCGGTTGCCGTTTCCGAAGGCCGAGTCTTAACGCTGGGCTACCGCGACGAACTGGAATATGTCACCGCAGTATCTGCAGAAACAGGCGCTCAGCTCTGGATGTCCGCAATCGGCCCGGCCGTCAGTGAAAACCGACTGATGCGCAGGCTGGGAAAGCGAACGCCCACAGTCGATCAGGATCGACTGTACGCTGTCTGCTCCGACAGCGACCTGATCTGTTTGAGTGTCAATGATGGTCGCGAGCTGTGGCGAAAGAGCTACACAAAAGCCTTCGGCACGAAACGTGGCAGTCGTGGCATTTGCGACTATCCATTGGTTGATGGAGACCGATTAATCTGTATGCCGGGCGGCACAGTCGCCACCTCCGTCGCTCTTAACAAATTCACCGGCGACCTGATCTGGATGACGACACTCCCGGATGGCCAAGCCGCCGGTTACGCCGTCACGGTACTCAGTAATGGGGCAGGAGTTCGGCAATATGGAACCTACCTGAAGAAGGGACTTGCTGGATTTGCGGCGGAAGACGGCCGCCTTCTCTGGCAATCTGAAAAGCTTTCCGCCCGCGTAGCCAACTCGGTAACACCGATCGTCCGTGGGGACTTTATCCTTACTTACAATGGTGACGGAGCCGGAGGCGCGTTACTCAAGGTTCTGCCCGACAATGAAGGCGTAAGAATTCGGACAGAATATTCATTCAGGGAATCCATCAATCCGTTTCAGGACCGCCCGGTCTGGGTCGACGATCATGTCTACACATTACGCGCTGGAAACATCTTTGTAAGTTATGGCGCCGCGACCGGGGAGCGGATTCTAAACAGACGGCTGGAAAAGAGCAGGATCACATCGATGACCCGGGCAGACGGGCACCTTTATCGTCGAACGTCTAACGGCACCGTCTCCGCCTGGGCAGATCACACTGAATCCCGATACGTAAGGAATAAGGCCCGAGCCAACAACGCCGCGTTGACGTTCAGTTTACGCCCGTACTCCGGATGACGTCGTTCAGCGGATGCTGGAAGTCGCTGACGTGAATAAAGAGTCAATTGTCTATGACCTCGGCAGTGAAGACGGCCGGATTGTCATTGCTGCGGGGGGGAATACGGCTCTCGCGCGATCGGATACGAAATTGACAGAGAACTTGTGCAGCTGTCGCGTAAGAATGCGGAAGCAGCCGGCGTGCCCGAAAATGTAACTATACGCGAAGGCGACATTTTCAAGGTTGACCTGAAGACGGCAGACATCGTAGCGCTCTATTTACTGCCTGGCCAACTGGAGGCGTTAACTCCGCAGTTCAAACAACTGAAACCGGGTTCCCGCATCGTCTCTCACCACTTCATGATTCCCGGAATCAAACTCGATCAGTCATTCGATCTGGAATCCGCTGACGATGGCGAACCTCACACGGTTTACCTGTGGACGGCACCAATCCACTCTCCTCAGTAACCCGCCGTTACCTTCCGGTATCTTTGCGGCAGTCAAATGGTACAATGGGGTGCCCGTCATGAGTTCGGAGAGTCGTGATGAGTTAAACAACACACTGGCCAGCCTGCATGAAACGCTCAACGAAACATCCAACGTCGATGCCAAGACTCGTGAACTTCTGATGAGCCTCACCGGTGATATTCAGCGCCTTCTGGAAGATGACGGGGCAACTGTCGAACATGATGACTCGCTGACCGAACGAATTGCTGACATCAGCCGCGATTTTGGTGCAAATCACCCGATGATCGGGAGATTGCTGCAGCGTCTCAGCGCCGGACTGGCGAATCTGGGAATTTGACAGAACGTCCGATCAACAGGTCATCTATTTCCGTAACCTGACTTTGTTTCCAGCCCCAACAGACACTGGAGTATGGACCAGCCATCAATCGACCAACTGCTGAAATCGTCTTTACAGGACGGGAAGCTCTCTCGGTCTGAAAAGAAAGTGCTGCGGTCCGTGCTGGCACTCGACGCGGAGGAGTCACACGAACGCGACTGGATCAGAAACCGAGCGTTTCAGAAGGTACAGGCGTCCCTGATCGGACCGGATGCAAAGAAATCCGTCGAATGGCTGGAAGACGTCATGGGACTGCTTGTAAGTGCCGAACGCCCGGGCCGACAGCGATCTGCCGAAGACATCGCTGAAGTCCATTTCAGCCCGGGCAACGAGTGTCGCCATCGCATCCAGGAACTGCTGCGGACCGCAAGGTCGAACGTTGACATCTGCGTCTTTACCATTACAGACGACCGTATCACGGACAGCATCATTGATGCCCATGATCGGGGTGTCCGGGTGCGAGTCATCTCTGACAACGACAAAGCCCACGATCCCGGCAGTGATCTCGGTCGCCTTGAGCGACTGGACGTTCCGGTGGCATTTGATCAGACACCGGATCATATGCATCACAAGTTTGCCATATTCGACAGTAAACTGGTTGTATCAGGCAGCTACAACTGGACTCGATCAGCCGCCGATCGCAACGAGGAAAACATTGTTGTAAATGGCGACATGCGATTAGTCGATGCCTTTCAACGCAGGTTCGACGAACTGTGGAAGGAACTGGGGTAGTATGGAATTCAGCACCATTGCAAAGGACCGTGGCGTGTTACGACACACTCTTATTTGTTTGGCCATTGGGTTCATGGCATTTCCTGTGGCAGCCCATGACTACTGGCTGCAGCCACAACAATTCTTTCTTGCACCTGATGAAACAACGTCAGTTCAGATGTATGTCGGCGACCATTTCGTCAGCGAGTCAGAACGCACGTTTAACTCTAAGAAAACGCCAGCGTTTCAGATCATTTCGAAGAACGAAACGCTTGATCTGAAGACCAGAACCACAGACGGTCAAAAGCCAGTCTGCAGGATCACGCCCGCTCAGTCCGGCAATCACCTGGTGGCAATGGAGCGTGACTGGAGCCACATCGAACTGAAGGCCGAAAAGTTTGACAACTACCTGAAACATGAAGGGCTGTCAAATATCGTTGAACTGCGGCGTAAGGCCGGTGAAGCCAATACGACTGGTCGGGAACGGTATCGCCGATACTTGAAGGCACTGGTTCAGGTCGGAGGTAGATTCGACGACACGTTCAAGCGACCAGTCGGACATCGTCTGGAGATCCTGCCTCAGGTTAATCCTTATTTACTGGACAGGACCGACACAATGACTGTCACCGTTCTGTTTGATGGAGAACCGCTGCGTGGAGCGCAGGTCGCGGCATACAATCGCAACGGTAACAAGACCACGACACAGGAAGCAAAAACCAACGAAGACGGTCAGGTCTATATCCCGCTCAATGAATCCGGACTGTGGTTGATTAGACTGGTGCACATGCAGCGGTGCAGCGGCGTCCCTGACATCGACTGGGAAAGTTTCTGGGCTGCATATTCATTTGAAATAAAGTAGCCCGACATACCAGGCTACCGGCAATGCTTCATCCAATCGCCCGCCGCGCTATTCACGCCAGAATCGGTTCGACAACGCTGCCGTGAACGTCCGTCAGACGGTGATATCGTGCCTGGAACTTGTGTGTCAACCGTTCGTGATCGATGCCCAGGCAATGCCGAATGGTCGCGTTCAGATCATGCACGTGCACGGGATCCTGGACAATATTGAAACTGTATTCGTCTGTGGCTCCGTACTGCATGCATGGTGAATATCGCCAGGCGTCGAGCCTGCAGACAGTTTGAGGCATAGCTTCCGGGCGTGCGGGACAGCGAACGATAAATCCTGAACGTATGCCCCGACGAACTGGACAGATCTGTCAGTTCCGGAACCGACGACTGCATGCCGTGTGGTGAAATTGTCCAAACCGAAGTGGATCAGCGAGCATCTGGCGTTCACGCGCACCGCTGAGGTCGATCTGGGACATCTGAATCCCGTCCGCCCCCCCCCCACGCACGAGATGTTTGCAAGAATCAGCGACAATGCCATTGCGATGTCGGAAGCATGCAACAAACCACTGATACTGGAGAACATCACGTCCCATGTCATGATGGCCGATGAGATGGACGAACCGTCATTCCTGAACCAACTCTGCAGCAACGCTGGATGTGGCCTGCTGGTGGACGTCACCAATCTGTACATCAACTCTAAGAATCACGGTTTTGATCCCGTTGAGTGGCTGCACCAACTGAATCCCCAAAACATCGTGCAGTTGCATATCGTCGGTTACGCCTATCGCGATGGCCGCTGGTAACGAAGACCGCTGCTGCTAAAGAGGTTGGCATCACCCGTGAGAGTGTCAGCATTCTCTGGAACCACAATCCGGACTTCCGCAGAGCGGTGCGTAAGCGGGCCACAGACCGCCTCGAACGGGATGAACGACTGCTGGCATCCACACAGGCGGAGGCTATTGGAAGGCTGCGACTGCTCGTGCAAAGCGAGGACGAAAATATCGCATTGAAGGCGATTGCGATCGTCGTCGGTAAATGTGCGGCAATCTCCGCTGGCAAGCTGAAGTCGGAGATCGAGGAAATCAAGCAGTGGCAAACGGAGCAGGATTCGCTCGGTGCCACGGGAAACGCCACATGACTACCGGACGATGCCAGCAACTCATGGAGCCAGTGGATGTGGCCGGGGCTGGACGAGACTCCACCGAGGCAGTCAGAATCTGCTTACCCCTACCAACAGGCCTCTGTCCGTCGTGATTGACGCTGTATTCATAAATCGACTATGTGTCGGTGAATTTACATAGCATTTTTCGGTCAGTAGGTTCAACGCCATTGCGGCCGGAATCTACGTCGTTTACGGGGTCGGCCCCAGCCGAGTTTAGAGTATTGCACTTTCGCAGTTTGGCGCAATCATTTGCGCGCCTAAAACATAAAGCACGTCCTCCTGCACGCTGGGCATTTTCTTCCCAAACTGCCGAGGTGTTGTAGTTTTGAGTGTTTTCGGACGGGGGCGCAAGTGAGCAAGGTCACGCCCTCAGGTGCGCGCAAGAGACGGCCATCGGGCAGAACTGCATGGTCAGGGTGGTGTTGTCGTCAACCGATAACGCTGCTGCAAAAGTGCCTGTCACCGCATGCAGGTTCGCGGATCCTTAATCAATTTGTGGCTCAGTATGTTGAAACACAGCAGCTGCTCTACGCCGTCTTTCGCCGATAGGAACGGGGTCCTGGAAGATATCTTCATCTGGCCAAAGACACCCATCGGGGTGCGAAGGTGCGATTGTCTATTGCGTCAAGCTATCGTCTGGTGAAGTAGTCTGACGACACGATCGCCAACAGAATGTCGCGGAGTCTGAAGTCAGTATCAGCGGACCGCTCGTACAGTTGGTCAAGATTGTCGCGGTCGAGCAAAGTGAGCTGGCGAGCCATCGCATAGGACAACATGTTCTCGACGAACGCTCTGGAAAACCTGCCTTTGTCTTCCATCAGAACTGTCTTCAGGCCTTCTGGGCCTTCGAAGGCTCGGCCGTCCATATGGACAGTTCTCGTGTCCACAGAAAAAAATTCTGTGCTGCTGTTGCCGTTCGTCTCGCTCGTGGCGGTATAGTTGCTGACGTCAGTGTAATGGTCCCGCCAGCGCCCTATTACGTCGAAGTTCTCCAACGCGATTCCCAGGGGATCCATTTTCTTGTGGCAGATATTGCAACTGGCACTCTCTCGATGCGCATCGATCGTTTGTTTGATCGTCTCCGTTTTCGTCGGCGGAGTGAGCGCAGCGATCTCCAGGTCCGCTGGTGTCTCTAGATGGTCCCCGTAAAAGCTCCTCAACACCCATGCACCACGATAAAACGGGTTGGTATATTCCCCGTTGTTGGTTGTCATCAGCATGAATCCCGCTTGTGAAAGAAGGCCTCCGCGATATCGATCATTCTCGCCCAGCATCACTTTCGTGAATTCTGAAGTAATCTCTTTGGGCCTGTAATCGACCGGTGAGATTTTGCTTGCCCCGGGTCTCTCGCCCGGCGTTGCGATCGGATGTCCTTCGATCTGATAGATGTAGTTGAGCTCCGGCGTGATCATGACGAACTCAGAATCAATAAAATTCAACACGCTCAGGTTGTTCGACAGTACTTCTCTGAAAAACTCCACCGGTTCATCTTTGATCTGATCTCGGACAAGGTCAAATTCATCAACAGTGAAGATGCTCACGTCCGGTTCAATGATCTTTAGCTTTTCCAGATCGAGCCATTGGTAAACATAGTCTTTGACAAACCGATCAGTTCTTTCGTGCTTCAACATACGCAGCGTCTGCTCGCGTCGGACTTTGGGGGCCTTCAGTTTGCCCTGACTCGCCAATTCGAAAAGCGTCTCATCAGGCAGGGAATTCCACAGAAAATAGGACAGGCGCACAGCGATCGCGTGATCATCCAGAGGCCCCGACGCGCCTTCCTGCTTAAACAGAAAATTCGGGGAGCATAACATTCCACGAATGCCTGCCTGCAGACCTGAGTAGATGCTTCGGCCCAGGGCGAACTCTTTCTTTGCATGCGTATAGGCTTGCTGCATCTCGGTTTCGGAGACGGGACGGCGAAACAGTTTCTGTGCAACCCTCTTAAGAATGGGCTGGCATGCTTCATGGTCAGCAGATGCAGCGATGTCATTGCAGTAGGTTTGATAGAAGTACGTCTTCGGTGGCCATGACTCGTACACTGGTCCCGTGATGGTCGCTTTTTCAATGCAGAACATCCGCTGGGGACCGCCCCCTTTGACCGAATTGCATCTGAGCACGATCGTGTCATCGGACGACAGTCGCGTCGTGAACCCTTCACTGGGATTGAAATCCTGCCAGGCAGCATTCTTTGGGATCACATTAACAATGCTCTGTCCTACTCCAGCGTTCTTCCGAAGGAAGTAGCTCATCGAGTGGCCGGTGGGTGGCGAATCGTCGATATCGCTTTCTGATATGTCCGTAACAGCAGGCAATCTTTCTTCAGTGCGGCTGCCGGGAACGAATCTGGCGTTGATATAGAATCCGTGTGGAACAATGCGATAGACACCGCTTGTTCTGACCGATGGATTGATTTTAATTTGGGTGGGGGGAGTTGCGAAAACCAGCGGGCGCGAATTCCGATCAAGCGACGGGGCAAACCCTTTGGTGTCATCCTTGTGGCTGTGCGTATCAATGTCTGTGTTCTTCGTTGAGTAGACAACGACGCGTGGAGGTGGTTTGTCGCTGACGACACTCTCGGCAATCCGGTTTGCAGCGTTGAAGTACGCCTCCATATCGACAGTCGACATGTGCAGGTTGTCGGCATTGTTATCAAAGCCAGCGTTAATGTTATCGAGTGGCAGTCGATCAATCAGAGTGAAGTCAGTGCCGAAGACATCGTTGACCGTGTTTTGATATTCGACTCGACTCAATCGTTTCAGCATTCCCGGTTGCTGCTTTTCTGCGAGCACACGCAGCTGAATGCCAAGTACCTTCTGCACTGCCCTGGACTGGCCGGGATCTGGTTGTTTCGGAGCATCTTCGGGCGGCATGTCGCCACTTTCGAGCGCCGTATGGATTTCATCAAGCAAACCTGGGTCATTCCATTGCTGCACCTCAATCCGGTCGAGCCGAAGGCCGGCCTTCGGCGATTTCTCTCCGTGGCAGGAAACGCAGAACGTGTTTAAGAATTGTTGTGACTGCTCACGATCATCCGCAACGCAGCTCGAAGCATGGGCTCCCGCAATCAGCAGCATTAAGACGGAAAAATGTGTGATTTTGTAATTCAACATGATTTCACAACTCGACGATCTGCTGACTATTGCCGAACCTGTCCCATTTGATGCCGAATTTCTGAAGTATCGACAGGTAGATATCGCACGTGGTTTCGCCGTGGCGCATAACATGGCCACCGTGATTCGTGAATCCTCCCCCTGCAACGAACACAGGGATTTCACTCCCGTTATGTGGGCCCCTTTTCTGACTCACACTGTTGTTCCCTGTGGCGACGGTGACCGTTTCACCCATCAGCGTCCCACCAGTTTCGACTTTTGTGCTGGCAAGTTTTCCGTAAAAGTTTGCGAGCAGCGAAAAGAACGAGGAGTCATACTTCGTGAGGCTCCTGCGTGCGTCCTCGGATTTGGGCACGTTGTGCGTCGTGATGTGATGATCATTGTCGAGCCCCGTCATATAGAAATTGACCACGCGCGTGACATCGAACTTGAAGGCCTTGTAGATCATGTCAAATGCAATGCCGCGCTGAATCTGACGTGGGTTTTCCAGGAATCGCTTTTTATCAACTTCGGTCGCAAGGAAGTCATTCTGGAATGATGGTGCGATTGGGAATTCGACATCCTGGCTGGGCTTGCTGAGCCACTCAATCGATTTGTTGAGTTCCTGCTCCGATTCGCGAAGCGCAGCGAAATACTCTTCCAGTCTCTTCCGGTCTCGGCCCGACACACGCGCCATCAGAGATTTCGCCTCTTCGAGGGAACTGTCAAGGACGCTTTTCTTATGAGCCAGCAATCGCTCCTGTGTCTTCCTGTCCGTCCTGGCGAAAAGAGTTTCGAACAGCACCCTCGTCGATTGAATCGGCATGACGGGCAACCTGTTCCGCCATGATGCAACGATGTGGTGATGGGCATGGCTGATGAACGTGACCACATTTCGAACGCGAGTTAAATGCCCAATGTGGTCCGCTACGATCTGGTCCAGTGAGTCCGGATTCGTTGTGGTGTTTCCGACAAAGCACTTGTGGTCGTGGACATGGTTTCCACCGAACTTCATTTTCGAGTAGAGCGTGAAATAGTCTCTGTGTTTCTTCAGAGGCTCCATGTGGTCACTGAACGCGTAGTCCGCCCCATCAGTTTGTGGCAGGACGTCAGTGAAAAATCCGTAGCCCATGCTGACACAAAAAAGCCGTTTGACGTCAGCTTCGGGCGGAGCGGGCTGTTCCTGTCCGAAACTCTCCAGTGCTGGCAGGAATAGCGTACAGCCAGCGGATTTCAAAATATTGCGACGCTTCATTTGGTTGCACCTCTCAATCGTTTTGCCAAAGTACTGTTGGGCTATCTGCGCCCAGTGTAGCTGGTTCAGGATCGTCGACAGCGAGTCCTACACCTTACTGTACATAAACGCGTCGATGAATGTATGGGAATTCCGTTGCACCCCAGTTATGGACGAAGTCATTTCGAGCATTTACTCCTTCAGCAGAGTGCCAGTTGATGCGAGGTTCGGCCCTGTGCCTGATCAGAAGCGAACAAAATGTATCGCGGCGTGAAACGGAGGCCGGTTCAGGTTATCAAGTGCATACGGCGAGGCATTCGCTGATCGCGCTACTATAGTAAATACGCAGTTGGAGATCGAATTCATGGCTCCAGGCGGAGTAGGCCAGGTCAAGGAGTGAAGCGACGCCGCTCCGGCAATTGCGTTATGTCTACACCGATTGGCTCTCGGAATTGCGACTTCGCTCGGTCCGGCCTACTCAACTCCAGTACATGATCCTCTCTAACCGGTCACTTTGTGTTTTGCTTCCTGCAGATTCAGCGAGAGGAAAGATTCTCTCTTTCGAGGGTAGTCTGCATTTCTCCAGGTATCAGCTGGTTTGAAACTCATACACCACAAAGTGCCAACGGTCGCGCCTTGGTCATTTCAGCAGTTTGTGCTTGCGACGTGGGGCGTTTGAGCGTTTTCGCTGGGCTTCTTTCGTGACTAATGACGAACTGACCTGCCTCCCTCTTCTGTGACCAAACTCTGAGTTTACCACTCAATGCCTGGTCGTGGTTAGTGGGGGCAGGTCACCGGAATTATGCCGATTGGTTCGTCCGTCAGTGATTGACCAAGCCAACCCTCCGGCTGAGAAAGGGAATACGGTGGAGCGACTGCTGTCGTCGGAAGACGTCGGCGAAATTCTCGACGCAGCCACACCGGAGGAACAGGCACAGATTCTCCGCCACTACATCGAAGTGCTCGAATTGCAGACGACGGTAAGACCGGCATCCTCAAGCTCTTCCCAGAGTGCGTCCCGATCGCGGCTTCGAGTGGGACACAAATGGATCTGAGAGCGACAATCCCCCACCGCAAACGCAAAACGGGGCCGCCACAGATGGTGACGACCCTGCTTTGTTAACCAGGACGAAATGTTCGCACAGCCGTCCAAAAAGCTCCCCGATCCGGACTCGAACCCGAGTGACGAACCGCGAGAGTGGCGACTGGATTTGAACTCCGTAACTTCCAATTTGGCAGAAGGTCCGAGCGATTGCCCCACGTCGCACCCTGAAAAGTTTCGCCCGTTTGAACTGACTGAGTTGGGCTTCATGGTTTGCGTAACTCGCTCGTACCAAACGAGAAACAGCTCGCCGCAAATGAATGCGACGAGCTGTTTTGAAATCAAGTCGGGACGACAAGATTTGAACTTGCGACCTCTGCACCCCCAGGCCGTCGTTGGTGATGCATGAATACTCATGTTACCAATGTTTTTACAAGGCCAGGCGTCTCATTGCAACTCACTCAGACTCATCCAATTGCATCCAGTTTCATCGTAATTGGGTACATTTGGGTACAACGCTGATAGATGGTGGGCCTGTTACTCCCGGCGGTTCATCAGCCATGGAACACTACCGCCATATCCCTACGCAGCACCACACTCCCCGCCGGGTGAGAACCGATGACAACCGAACCCGGGGGGAACTTCGTGACGAATTGATTGTCGCTCATTATGGAGATTCCGGCACGTTGCCAAATTGCAACGTCCCACCTTTCGTGTTCTTGCGTCCCTTTTCAGCCGATCGTCGTCGATGGTGTAGTGTTCAGTGTTCGAGTGGCAATTTCCATGTTCATCAGGTGTCTGACAAATGTACTACGGCTTTGATGTGGTCGGCAAAGTTGTTGACATTCTTCAGAAGATGAACGTCGACTTGGATTCTGTGAGCCTTGAAGAGGCGAAGGAGCTAACAGGTGCTGTGATTGTCGATCATCCCAGAACTGAGCAAGCGAAGAGTTTCGGCCTGAACAGCACGTTCTGTGGCTCCTTGTCACAGTCCAAATTCGGGGACTATGGACTTGAGTTTTGACAGTGCACCAATTCTTCCACGTCTGCGGTTGCTCGCCGCGTTCCTTTGAAACAGCGGACCCAGTCCGTTTTCGTTTTCACAACAACGGACCCAGCTCTGAATTCCGCTCGGCAAGCTGAGTGTCACCGAAACTCATCCCGCTCATCCTTGCTCAACTTCCGCCAGTCCCACGGTGCAATCACCACCTTATGACTGCCACCCCATAGCCCGAGCTTCTTCGTCCGTGCGTTGTCTTCGTCATCCGCCAGTCGTTTGTCGTCACTGTATTCCTTGTAATGCCAGGCCAGCCCACGGCGGACCAGTTCACGATTGAGAAACAGGTCCGGCAGATTGACCGAAATCGTGAACGTTTTCTCCTGCAAAAACCTGATTGCCAAAGAGCTTTGCCGTCGGTAGAGTTCTGACACTACGGGGTCAGCCTGCGTTGCGTTCAGTAAAGAGTCGTTTGTCAAGAAACGACCTAGTGCCCAACCCATTAAGTTTCCGGACATTGTCCACATGGGTTTCCTTCGCAATTTGTTCGGACGCAAGAGCGATGTCTGGCGGCCATTCGCCGAGGAATTCGGGGGACGGTTCATAGAAGGCGGTTTCTGGAAATCCTGCCGAGTGGAATTCAAGCATCCCGGATACGTGACGGTGCTGACCGCTACACGCGATGCGGAGACCAATTTCCGGGCGACCCGCGTGCGTACGGAGATCCGCACGCATAGTGACGCTCGAATCTCGTTGACGAAGAACTGGCCTTGGACCTGGCTGTTCGAACGCCTGGGCATGTTCAATCAAATTGCTGCGGTGGCGGACATGAGGAAAACGTCGCTGGCCGATCTGCAGATGGACGGTGACGGATTCGTGATGTCCAGTACGGAGGACGGATTCCAACTGTTTGCATCGGACACATTGCGTTCGGCGATCACACAGCAGCAAAAACTGATGCTGCTCGTCGGTGAACCGCGTGCACTTTCTTTCGCTCGTAAAACTGGCCAATTCGAGCTGGTGGTGCTGATTCCGGGGATTGTGAGCGATGTTGATCAGCTCCGATCTGCACTGGAACTCCACGCGGCGTTGGTCGAGGCTGCGGTGGTTGTCGGCATCACGCCGGATCTTGTTTGAAGGATTGAGTGATCTCGCCCCTCAGAACGGCGTCGCAGTCGTTGCCGATGCAGTCGGCATGGTTGTGGGGTGTCATGCAGAGGGCGTAGACTTACGCTATGTGAACTTACGTGAGACCGATCAGGAAAGGCCGTCGCCATGAGGCATATGCCGTTTGTTCTGTTGGTTATTGCTGTGGTTGGGTGTGGTAATTCGGACACGTCACGTGACGAGCAGGCCGTGAAACCCGGCGCTGATACGACTGAATCGACGAATGCTGCGACGGTTGAACCGCAGCCCACCTCACGCGCTGTGGACAGCGGACCGGAACCTGTCGCCGCAGGCTCGGGCGACACCGAGGAAGACCCCAGATGGTATGAACGCTTTGTTGTCAATCAGGGCAATCAGAGCGTTTTACGAAGCGGGACGATTAAGGCCGGCGAAACGATCACCATCGACCTGGCGGCGAAGGACAAACGACACATAGGTTTTGGCACCAACGTGTTTCAGGATGGGATAAGTTTCAAGGACGGTGAAACCATCACCTTTCATCAGACGAAGGAAGGTGTCGTCGGGATAGGGATGACCAGCAACGACGGCAATGGCGGTGGTCAGGACTTCACGCCAGTCGCTGGAACACTTTCCTTCCAGCTTGAAAACAACAGTAACCACACCCTTAAGTTCGTCATCTATGAGGTCGAGGAAGACAAAACAGTTGTGCCGCCTCCCACGTCCGGAGATGCCACACAGTCACAGAGCAGCACGCAGCAAGGAGTGCCGACTGTGAACAGTATCGGCATGCATTTCGTGGCAGTCCCCGCCGGGACATTCACACGAGGTCAGGGAGAAACAGCCCACGACGTGATTTTAACCCGGCCGTTTTATCTGGGACGGTATGAAGTGACTCAGGAGCAGTACGAACAGGTCACTGGGCAGAATCCGAGCTTCTTTAGAGACGCAGCCCATCCTGTGGAGACAGTCAACTGGAAGGAAGCCGTTGAGTTCTGTCGGAAGCTGTCTGCGATTCCGCAGGAAAAATCGGCTGGCCGTATCTATCGTTTGCCAACGGATGCGGAATGGGAATACGTATCCCGTGCAGGCACCACGACAGGCTTCAGCTTTGGCGACGAACCGGAGCAAATAGGCAACTACGGCTGGCTTTCATCTTTCTCGCAGGATTGCACTCATCCGGTTGGTCAGAAGAAACCCAATCCGTGGGGTCTGTACGACATGTACGGAAATGTATGGGAATGGTGTCAGGACTGGGACGGACCACGGTCCAGGAGTTCTGCGGCTGTTACCGACCCGTCAGGACCGGCTACCGGTTCACTCCGTGTGTTCCGGGGCGGTGGCTGGAAGAGTTCGCCCAGGAATTGTCGTCCCGAAAACCATGGTAAGCTGGCAGAGGCCTATCGTGGCAACACCCTGGGATTTCGTGTGCTTCTGAGTTTTCGCGAATGATTTCGGTCAAGTCGCCTTAACCGGCATCCCGTCAACGCGGCGAGACGTTGAGTGGTAGACTCAGGGTTTGGTCACAGAAGAGGGAGGCAGAAAATGCCACGTAAACGATTCAAGACAGAAGAGATTATTCAGAAGCTCCGGGAAGCGGAAGTCCTGCTTTCGCAGGGAAAGGACGTCGTAGGGGCAAAAAACTCCGCCGAACCCAAAACGCCGTAAAAGACAGGGGTCTGGCGACTCCAAATTCTCTCATCTAAGCTGCTTGATTTCATCCGTCGGCTGGTCGCCGTGAAAGCACACGCCATCGGCCGCAAGGCTCTTTTGGAGCTGACCACCATCGTCACACCAGACACGATTCTGCGATGGCACCGTGAGCTCATCGCCAGGAAGTTTGATTCCAGTGACAAACGGAAGCCTGGTCGACCACGAATCCGACAGGTTATCGTGGATGCCATCGTGCGATTCGCCAGAGAGAATCCAACTTGGGGATACGACCGGATTCAGGGTGCACTGAAGAATCTCAAATACCACATCTCGGATTCCACGGTGGGTAATGTGCTGAAGGCACACGGCATTGAGCCAGCACCTGAGCGTCAGCGAACAGCGGCGTGGTCCATGTTCCTGAAGGCCCACTGGGATTCCATGTTTGCGACGGATTTCACCACGGTCGAAGTGTGGACGCGAAACGGACTGGTCACGTTCTATGTTCTCGCTGTGATGCATCTGAAAACCTGTCGCGTCCACATTGCCGGGATCACGCCGAGTCCCAATGCCACATGGATCAGACAAGTCTGTCGCAATCTGACCGACTGCGAAGATGGGTTCCTGAGGGGCGCTGGGCACCTGATAATGGATCGCGACACGAGTTTCATCGCCATGCGGGAATTCATTGATCAGAACACGGATACCGAAGTCGTCCTGATGCCACCGAAGAGTCCCAATCTGAATGCGTACATGGAACGATGGTTCAGAAGTCTGAAAACTGAGTGTCTCGACCGGATGATCTTCTTTGGACGCAAATCACTGGAGAACGCCGTTCGCGAATATGTCGAACATGACCACCGCGAGCGAAACCATCAGGGCCTCGGCAACCAGCTCATCGATTCAAATCAGGATGCAGGTTCTATCGCTGACAAGATCGAGTGCAGAGAACGACTCGGGGGCATGCTCAAGTTCTACCACCGCGGCGCTGCGTGACGCGGAACTGCACTGAATCGTGGTCATCGTGCGATGAAGGTACGCGCTGATCGTGAAACACGGCCCATTTCGAGAGATGTTCGACGCGTTCGTGGTCGAATGTCGGCTGAAATCGACGTCGACTTCTACTGCTATCACCTGATTATCAAAGAGCATTGAGGTCGGTTCAGTTTTTTGACGCTACGCGCAAGGCTCTGCGGGAAATCAAGACCATCTTCACGCCTGATACCATCCTGCGATGGCACCGGAATCTCGTCGCGAAGAAGTTTGATTCCAGCAACAAACGGAAGCCCGGCCGGCCACGAATCCGACAGGTTATCGTGGATGCCATTGTGCGCTTCGCAAGGGAGAAACCAATGTGGGAATACGATCGGATTCAGGGTGCACTGAAGAACCTGAAATACCACATCTCGGATTCCACGATGGGGAACGTCCTGAAGGCACACGGCACTGAGCCAGCATCCGATCGACAGCGAACACCAGCATGGTCCACGTTCCTGAAGGCACACTGGGATTCAATCTTTGCCACGGACTTCACGACGGTCGAAGTGTGAACAAGGAACGGTCTCGTCACGTTTTACGCGCTCGCGGTCATGCATCTGAAGACACGCCGTGTGCACATTGCGGGCGTGACGCCGAGTCCGAATGCCACGTGGATGAAACAGGTTTGCCGTGACACCACTGACGATCAAGACGGGTTTCTGAAGGACGCCAGTCACCTGATCGTTGACCGAGAGACCACTCCTCGGAAGGAACCCTTATCGAAACAATGCACGCCGATTTCCGCGCGTTCCGAATGACGCAACATGTTGATGGGGAATGAGCTCCCGTTTTCCGAGACCCCAATAGGGGTCATCGATCGGTAGGGACTCTCTTCGAACTCTGGACAAACCAGTTAACACGCTGTGAGCTTCTTGGTAACACCTGATTCTCAGAGAGCTTTGAACGCGGATCAGTTTTTTGCCCCTACGGCCACCGGTTCCCGTTCAGGGTTGTTCTTTACCCAATTTCGCCGGCAGTTTACTCCGCGACGTCAGTTTGTCCAAGGTCCAGCCCCGTCCGCGGCCTGTTTTTCACAGGCTCAAGTCGGCGTGCAGTTGTTTGTACCCCACGATCTCGTGCGGCCTGGTCTTTTTCGAACCGCCATGCCATTGAACTGTCGTGTGTCCGCACTGTTCCGAGTGACGAGAGACCATTATGGCGAGCAGCCTGGTCTTTTTCGAACCACTTTGTGATTGGACTGTCGTGTATCCGCACTGTTCAGAATGACGATAGACGAGTATGTCGTGCGGCCTGGTCTTTTTCGAACCACTTTGTCATAGGACTGTCGTGTGTCCGCATTGTTCGGAGCGAAAGGCCTGTAGGAATCATTGCAGTCGCCGCCTCCGAAAAGGAACTCGTCCAGAAAACGTTCTGTTTCCAACCAGTCGATGTCGTCGTCGAGGAGTGCGACAATCAGGGCGTATTCAATGGCGTCGTCACTGGAAAATGGATGTTCATCCTCCGGTTCTTTATCAACAATAATGTCAATGCCCGGAATAGGATCGTTGTTTTGCACATGCTCGTAATTGTCGTATGTAACATCGCCGGTGGTTTTTTCACCTGGCGCGTCAACTGTGGTGGGTGCTGAAATCAGCTCCTCTGCTGACATGATTTCATCGAGCGAACCCGAATGCCAGCCGGGCGAATCACCGAGGTCTACGTCCGGTACCTCAATAGGCTCGAGCGTGGGACCGGGTTCTCCTTCAATTTTCATAAAGCAGAATCCCCCCAACCCCGGAGTCTCAACCCATGTTCCTCCGTTTTTTTCACATTCGGCTTTGTCGCTGATAGACCAGTCGACGTCGGAGTCATCACCAAGAAGTGCAGCGATCAGTCCGTATTCGATAGCTTCGGCATCTACGTCAGCGACGCTTCCGCGGTTTGACCGTGTGCTGTTGTGAATTGGATCCGCAGCGGTGACGGCGGCCAGCAGTCCGCAATAGAGTGTGAAGAGTGTGAATGCCGAAAATTGTACTCTGCTTATCATGTTATTCTCTCCCAAATGCACGTCGAAACGTGCGATACAATGGCCCGTCACAGAATGGCCCGTCACAGACACAAAGCAACTGGTATACCAATTTTCAAAAATTACGCATGGCCCAACACAATTCCGTTTCTTCCGCGGCCACAGGTTTGGGGTGCGTTTCTTCCCTCTGTAGCGTTCTCCCGCATCTGTTCGATTTTGAAGCATTTCACAAGCGAATATCCAGTAGTTGCTCCACCTGAAGATGTGCGTCAACAACAAGCCGGGCGTTTCCGTGCCCGGCACCGACACAGAGCTAATTGGCGTGCAATCCGTCGTCTCACATCGCGAGAAACAGGAGTTCCAGCTAGCCATGCGGAATGCTCTTCGTACGACAGTGGCCCGGATTTCGCTTCGACTGTTGGCTGAAGTCCATTTCGACCTCAATTGGCAGCACCTGATTGCCAGTGAGATCTGAGCGGGGACTTGTTTCAGCATCAAGAGACGTAGTTCAGGGCGGTCTGATCACCCCGCATGGTCAAAAAAACTCAGCCGAACTGACCAGTCACCCAGCAATTCCGGTGGCCATTTCAGACGTCTCAATGCGATTGATGCCAACTCACAGAAGAAGTGGAGAGTTCTCGCGCGGGAAAGTCCCAAATGTCTTCGCAAGCAACAGGGAAGCGAATAGAGTCGCATCAGGATGTTCGACCCAAGTCGGGCATCGTCATCGCGTTTGCAATTCGCGGAAAGGCACCCACTTCTTCTCGCACATTGACTTGCCTGAGCCACCCACAACGAAATGCACACGGAACTTAATGTGGCTGATCTACGTCAAAATAACTGCTGCGCGAACTTAACAGCCAGGACGCTGCAACTTTCCGCGCGAGGTAAGGAGCATAAAGCGGGGGGGCGCTGCTCTGCTGTCATACTGCCAACAAGTCTATTGGCCTCTTCCACATCAACGTTTCCAACCTCAATCCCATACCCCGCAAGTTCTCGCTGTAACATTTTCCGCATGAGTGGCCGCGCTATTTCTGGCAGGAATTCCAACCGAATCAACAGTACCTGCTTACAAAAAAACTGCAATTCCTCCACACAACGAAGTGCAGGATCACGCAAATGCTCACCCGCCTCCGGACGCATCACCCGCAACGCGTTGATCACTGTTTGTTGGTCCGCTTGCTGAAGCCAGGGAGGTTGCTCCCCCAACCCGAGAGCCCAACAAAAGAAAGCGGCCCCTTCACCCGCCCAGTTCGCGTCCGCCAGTTGATCGCGTTCAAGTTGACCAGGCGGAGCCAGAAGAATCGCGCGTTCCAGTGGATCGACCGCCTCAGTGAGTCCCAACTCTTCCAGCCATGATGGAATTCTTGACATGATCTCGCTGCTGCGAGGATGATCCGTGATCTCAAGGGAGGACCGCAAGGCAACGGCACCCATAACCAGGGCACGCTCGGCGACTTGAACAGATGTACGCATTGCAGACCAATATGATTGCCGTAGGGTCAAAAAACTACGCCGAACTCAAAACGCCATTATACACGGGACTTATGGTTCTCCAGAGTCTCTCATCTCAGCCGCTGGATTTCACCTGTCGGCATCGGAAACTGGCTGATTTCCGGCGCCGAACATGTCCTTCCTGCACCGGGCCATGGTGGAGTGCTCCTCAAAACCTAGTCCAAGTCTAGAGCCCGACGACGACCAGCGTCGACTCCTCGCAGTGTAGGCTCACGCCATCGGCCGCAAGGCACTGCCGGAGTTGACGACTATTTTCACGCCAGGCACGATTCTGCGATGGCATCGGAAACTGGTCGCGAAGAAGTTCGACTCCAGCAACAAACGCCAACCTGGTCGACCACGAATTCGACAGGAAATCGTCAGCGCTATCGTTCGCTTCGCCAGGGAGAATCCCACGTGGGGCTAAGATCGCATTCAGGGAGCACTTAAGAACGTCGGATATCACATCGCCGATTCCACCATCGCCAACGTGCTGAAGGCTCATGGCATTGAACCTGCACCTGATCGGCAGCGAACACCGGCGTGGTCAACATTTCTGAAGGCTTACTGGGACACCATCTTTGCCACCGACTTCACGACTGTCGAAGTCCGGACGGGCAGAGGACTGGTGACCTTCTACGTTCTCGCTGTGATGCATCTGAAAACCCGTCGCGTCCACATTGACGGGATCACGCCGAGTCCGAATGCCACGTGGATGAAGCAGGTCTGCAGGAACCTGACGGATAGTGAAGATGGGTTCCTGAAAGACGCCAGTCACCTCATCATGGATCGAGACCCCAGCTTCATCGCCATGCGCGAGTTCATCGAAAAGAACACCGATACCGAAATCGTGTTGCTGCCACCGAAGAGTCCCAACTTGAACGCCTACATGGAACGCTGGTTTCGAAGTCTCAAGTCCGACCACAGACCGTTAGGGGTGAAGAGAACTCGAATGGTAAATTCCCGGATGTTGGGTAAGCAGTATGGTGGTTTAGTCTTGACGGTGCGGCTATTGTACAACCAGTTATCGAGTCAGATGTCCGTTACGTTGAGTAATCTCGGTGTCCGGTAAGCCTTGTCGTCGTACCGCTATCATTACGGGAGCTGCCGGTGCCCTTGGTAGAGAGTACGCGCGGATTTTGGGACAAAAGGGGTGGGACCTGGCAGTCGTCGACATCGATCCAACGGGTCTGGATAAGACCGGCGACATCGTACGGGCGGCGGGCGGAGAGTGCCAGTTCCATCAGCTCGATGTGACTGACCCTGACGAGTGGCAGACCCTGCTGGCAAACCTGCGGCAGACCTGGCCGCGACTTGATCTGCTGATTAACAGTGCAGGCGTGAGCCACTCGGGGGCCTTCGAGACGATGGAACTGTCCGACTGGCGACGAGTACTGTCCGTTAATCTCGAGGGTACGATGCTGGGCTGCCGTACTATGGTTCCGTGGCTGCTTGAAAACTCCGAAAGTGGACAGATCATTAACACTGCATCTTTTGCCGCCATCGCACAGAGTCCCTTTATGGCATCCTATAACGTGTCGAAAGCTGCTGTGGTGGCGCTTTCGGAATCGCTGTACACGGAGCTTAAGCCGCGCGTCCACGTAACAGTCGTTTGCCCGTGGTTTTTTAAGTCGGGCCTGCTGGAGAAGGGGCGAGCCGACACGGAATGGCTGGCACGCGTAGCCGATCATCTTGTGGAAATTTCACCAATCACCGCGGCTGACGTGGCACGGGACGCAATTCGGGCGGTGGACAAGAGAAAACTACATGCGCTCGTGACACGTCGGGGCCGACGTATGTGGAGGTTCAAGCGATTTGCGCCACAGGCATTCCTGAATCTTGTCGGCAAGTCGTTCTTGGCCCTGCGCAACAAGTTCGAAGATCAATAAGTGTCTGGAAAAACAGAATCGATGTTTCAATGCCACCAGATTTGGTACGTTCGGCAGGAATTCCCGCGCCGTTGATGGGATTCTGGCAGCCAAAACCGTGATTATCCCTGCTGTTTACCACAACATTCGGGAGTTTAACGCGCGATTACTCGTCGCTGCCAGCAGCAGTCAGACGTCGATTTGACTTTCCCTGAGCCGATGAGGGCGGGATCATTCTCGGCATGTCTGAAAATTGTCGAACTCAAAAACAGTACGATCACCGACTTCGTCTGCTGATTCAGAACACCCGTGATCTCGACCTTGCTGTTCGACATGGCGTCCCGCGTTCAACGGCTCGCGGCTGGCTCAAGCAATCCAGAACGGACGTGGTCTCCATCGATGTACTCGATATGGACGCCGAGGCTCTTCAACGAGAAGTTCTCTTTCTGCGGCGTCGTCTCACTCGACTGCTGGCACTTCTTCATCTCGTGATCGTGGCATTCAAGGTGGCCGAGTTCTCCTTCGATCGAGTTCGCATTCCCGATGGAACCAGCAAACAAAGGCTACTGCGGGCCATTGAGCGTACACGAACGCACCTGCCACTTCGTGGTGTGCTGAGACTTATCGGTATGTCGAGCACTCGCTATCACGCATGGCTGGCCAAACAGGAATGCGGGCTTGATGACCAACCTTGCTGTCCCAGAACGACTCTTCAGCAACTCACCCGAGCAGAGCACCTGGCCATCAAAGACATGGTCACCGGCGATGAGTACCGCCACGTGTCAACAGGGACACTGGCAAGACTGGCTCAACGGCTCGGCAGAGTCTTTGCCTCGCCCACGACATGGTACCGACTGGTCCATGCCCACAAGTGGCGTCGACCACGACAGCGTGTGCACCCAGCGAAGCCAACTGTGGGCATCAGGGCCATCAGTCCCAACGAGATCTGGCATGTGGACACCACGCTCGTTCGACTTCTCGACGGCAGCAAATCCTATCTGCATGCAGTCACCGATAACTTCTCTCGTCGGGTAATGGCGTGGAGAGTCAATGACACGTTCATTCCTGCAGTCACAGCTGAGTTGCTGGTTGAGGCTGGCAGAGAGATCGAAGATACCAAGCCACAACTGCTCGTTGATGGCGGTGTCGAGAACTATAACAGTGCCGTCGACAAGCTGGTCGACTCTGGGCTCCTGAAACGTATCCTCGCCCAGACAGAGATTCGCTACTCGAATTCATTGATTGAATCATGGTGGCGCGTGATCAAGCATCAATGGCTGTTCCTGAACACGTTGGATACCGCAGCCAGCGTAGGGAAGCTGGTCGCGTTCTACGTCGATCAACACAACAGCCATCTGCCACACTCGGCGTTCAAGGGGCAGACGCCGGACGAGATGTACTACGGAACGGGAGATGGTATTCCGAAGAAGCTGGAAGAAGAGAAGTTGCAAGCCCGGGAACTAAGACTGAAGACAAACCGAGAGAGGAACTGCCACGTCTGTCTCAAATCAGCATCTGCGAATTGTTGATCACAATTTCAACATGGTCACCCTGCGTGTCAACCGTCATGTGACTTGTGTCGACGACGATACTGGCACGTCAATTGAATGAAGTCAGGGTTCTGACACCGTTTCACCCGCTATTATCAACATGCCAGCCATAGTCTCGGCATGGTGATGATCAGTTGCGACCCAAGTGGCGAGTACTCGCGCGGAAAAGTCCCAAATGTTGTGGTAAACAGCAGGGTTAAGATTTCAGGGCCAGAAACAAACGATGTGACGTTTTTCCCAGAGCATCTGGAAGCCCTCATTGCCGTGCTGCACGAGGCGAAGAAGTTTCTCGACGAGCACGACAATGCCGACGAGTGATCTAGTCGACCATTGACAACGCAAAAACGCTGGTGCCTCCCATGAGGTTCACCAGCGTTTTTTTATCGGGACGACAAGATTTGAACTTGCGACCTCTGGTCCCCCAGACCAGCGCTCTACCAGGCTGAGCCACGTCCCGTTTTTTCGTTTCGACTTGCCGTTTGTTGCCGCTTTTGTTGCCAGGTGGCGTTTTGAGCAATGAAAACATTGAACACCACTTCACCCCCAGTGCAGCGCTCTACCAGGCTGAGCCACGTCCCGTGATCACGTTTCCACTCTCTTTCGGCGTTTCCATGTTTCAACGCCAGGCGGACTGTTCCACGTAAGCGTAACTGTAACTTCGTTTCAGGCTCATTCAAGTCCGTCAGCAGTTCAGT
>JACLAC010010766.1_pt1 | contig 56616 bp, 31 predicted proteins | sample 8027881 | NCBI WGS metagenome assembly JACLAC01 (sample SAMN15725517, study PRJNA655200) | protist metagenome | isolation source: fluorescence activated cell sorting (FACS) single amplified genomes of... | place: Spain: Blaines Bay Microbial Observatory, Mediterranean Sea | collected 2016-01-19
CGCCGCGTGGCCAGATCGCGGCAGCGCCAAATTGGCGGTCACCGACGCTGGAAAGTCGCTTGGCATTTCAGCCATCGAAAACAAAGAGATCTACTATCAGGGGGGCTGTCGATTTACCGGAGGCTCTAAAATCACATCGCTAGCGACGTATTTTGATGGAACGTCTGCGATCATCCAACGTCCGTTTGGGCGCAACGGAAACGGAATCGTAGTTTTGACCGGTGTCCACTTCGAGCGGCCCGCTCCGTCACCGAGCAGGAAGATTGACGAATCCGAACCGCCACCTCTATTGAGCCATAAGATTTTCCCGAAACTACTTGGAATCACACCGTCTGCAGGCAAATTTAAAACTCCACGATTCTCACCAGAAAAATACGTATCGACTGTGACCGCAACGACCACCGAAGGTGAATGGCAAGCGATTCAGAAAGAGTTGCGTCTGCGATTGAGTGAATTGCGAGCCGCTGAGATTTACGACAATCAGCCGATTCCAACGCTGCTGGCCAAACGTGGCAAGCTGATCCTCGACGACAAAGGAACCAGACTCCGCGGCGGAAAAACGATTGCGAAGTTTGCTGGTGATGCGAAACTTCGCGCCGGTGCAGGGTCCTGGCATCAAATTGCAAGTTCAAATATCTGGCGATCAACATGGAAGCAAGGGCACGCTCCCGTTGCTGCTTATCATGGTTTTAAAGCAAATAATTTAGTCATCGAGGTGACGTTTCGGTACGGGCCGATCACCGAGTCCTGGCAACATCAGTGTTTCCGAATTGCGGCGGATGATCGTCCAGAAGTAACGGGGCACATCGTTTCTGCATGGGCCAACCCGAATAACGATTTCATCGAAACCGGATTTCTGCTTCAGCACATCCGAAAAACGCCCGAGAAGAAGATCATCGAAGACCTGTTGCTGGATCATCAACCGCTCGCAATTGAGCCCGAAGTCTGGTACACGGCGACGCTGGAAATCGTCGACGACCAGGCACTGTTCCGCCTGGGTGATCATGTCGCATACGCGAAGGCGGAACAAATCCGCATGCCCAAAAATCTGATCTCGTTAACGCTCGGTACAACGTGGCACGACATCAAACGTGTTCGCATCTGGGAAGCCAAAGCAAATGCCACATGGCAGTCAAAGAAGGCCAGCACCCTCAAGTCCCGCACACCGTTTACTCCGGTTTTTCACAGCTACAATGCAAAAACAATTCTGCATTAATGATATGCCAGTTTTTGTATGACCGACGCGTTTTTTTCTGTCCACTTCCACGTGGATGGTGCCGGTGTGATGTTCGGGCGGAAGAACCCCTCAAACCTTTCCTGCGATGAGAGACCAGTCGTCGGTTAAGGACTTGCCCAACCGGTTTGTCATCACTGACGGCACGGCGGTGACGACGCACAAAGACTTATCTCTCCGGGGATCCGATATACAGACGATGTATTCAAAGAAATACTATTTGGGACCGGATGTGATCTGCTTGATATTGGGCTCCAACAGTGACTGAGGCTCCTGGGTAAATCTGTCAGGGCCAGAAGCGAGTTCCTCATGACTGACGGGAACAAACTTCAGTTCATTTCTGGATCCACTACGGACTACTTCAGTTGCAATCGAAGGATTCGATGGTGGCCAGTGTCGACGATGTAAATTGAACCGTCTTCATGGACGCAGACACCGTGGGGACGCGACAAACCGCGTTTCGGTTTCTCAACGCCTTTGCCCAGGATACTCGTCAGTGTGCCGTCGACTGGATTGTAGAGACGAATTCGTGCGTTCTGGTCGTCTGCAATGATCACCTGGTCATGACTATCGACGGCGAGGTGTTTTGGCGAGTTAAGTTGAGCCTTGAGCGCTGGCCCATCGGCTGCGCCAGGCTTTCCTGTCCCGGCAACGGTATGGATCTTTCCGTTTGATTCGACGACGCGCATAGCATGCCCACCTCGCTCCAGGATGTAGACGTTGCCTCTGGAATCGACGGCAACCGCGCGAGGATCTACCAGTGGGCTCTCAGTCGCAACGCTCCCATCTTCAGGAATTCCTTTTCTGCCGTTCCCTGCGACAGTACTGACGATTCCGGTCTTGAGATCAACCATGCGGATCCGCAGGTTCTTTAAATCGGCAAGATAAAGTTTGTCGTTGGTTGCGTTCAAAGAGACGCACATCAAATAGTTAAACGTCGCTTCCTTCGCCGGGCCGCCGTCTCCACTGAAGCCTGGCTTACCCGTACCGGCAATCGTGGTGATGATTCCGGTTTTACCATCGATTCTGCGAACACAATGGTTCCAACTGTCGGAGATGTAGAGATCTCCGTCGTGCGTCGCGGCGATGTTGTGCATCCCGTTGAAGGTCGCGTGCCCGGCTGGCCCGTTGTCACCGGAGTAACTTTTGCTGCCATCGCCAGCGATGGTGGTCAGAATTCCGCTGGTGTCTCGTTTGCAGACTCGTCCACCAGACAATTCCACGATGTACATGTTGCCCTGTTTGTCAAAGTCCACGCCAAAAGGTGATTTAAGCAGACCTGGTTCTGGATTCTTTACCTTTGCCAGTGACTCACCAATCACGACCGATGAGCGGGGGCGTTCTGCCACGGTCACATCGGCGAAGGTGGCGAGCAGAAAAACCACACAGATCAGCATTGAAACTCGGATCATGATTACTCTTCATATGAGGATTGACGATTACTGGCCGTGGTGGCGAACGCGGGAACCCATCAAACTATTCGTGTACCAGGAACGCTTTGGCTTTCGGGGCTTCGCTGTCGTTCCAGCCATAGAAGAGGAGCATGCCTTCAACCTCCGATCCATCAGAGCGAACCACCGCCTGGACGTTGTTAAACCGCCAGTCGCTGTACTGGTCCTCGGTTGGCGAAAGTATGCGACGTTTCTTCCAGGATGTCCCCTGATCGCGCGATGTCCATTCTTCAATGCGGCCGCCGCCATGCCGGTCCATGTATCCGCCTTCCAGATATTCTTCGCCGGCGACGACGTAGGCGCGGATAGTGTCATCGTCATGACGCAAATGACAGCTATTCCATTGATGGCTGGATGAGCAGATCGGTGTCTGGCCCCATCGACCGTTCTCACGTCGAACGTAGTAATAGCGATGTGACCTCACGTCGTCTTCGGACAGGACATGCAGAAATGTGGGCTCACCTTCTTTGTTCAAAGAAACTGCAGGCGGTACGCCGGCCCCACGCCATTCGGTATCCCAGATCTGACAGTTTGCCTTCGAGTACTCGATATCGATTGGCGTTTGCAGCGTTTTTCCTTCAGCGTTGCGAACTTCGTGCGTCTGCAGATCGATCTTCACGTAGTAGAGATTGTACTTCCATTCGTTGGAAACTTCCTGATCATAACGAGGGTTGTAGAATCTCTCGGGAGCGGGTGAGTGTTTGTTGTCGTCGTAGTCTGTAAATACCACGTGCAGAAATTTGCCATCCTTACCTGGGAGTTTGGTTTGATACGACGACCAATCGACTCGTCCTTTCATATCCAGATCGGTGACGTCCTGCTCAGGTCCATACCAGGTAATCCCGTTGTCCTCGCTGATGCGATAGGTCCATGAACTGGTATGACCGTCAGTGCGGTAGTAGATGAGTTCCCGGGCATCGCTGATTCGAAAGACCGAAGGGTACGATAGCCGCGGGGCAATCTGAGGGGCTTTCTGCCACGTGGTGTCGGGCCTTCCTCGCTCGACTGGCTGTTCAGAAACAAGATGCGTCCCCAATGTCTTGTGACAACCGTGAAGAACGTGCAGGTAGTTGTCTTCATCGGCCCAGATGATCGGACTGAAATGGTGATCCGTTGCCCTTGGTCCAAGTCGCTCGGGCGGTGAAAAAGTGCGGTCCTCTGGATCGTAAGTAATCAGCATTGGACGAGCACTGCCCTTGCCACTTCCGCTCGGTTTCGCGTCGCCGTTGTAAACGATGTATAGTCGGTCGTTCAGATAGACCGACTGCGGACGCTGCCGGGCGTCGTAGAGCATCTTGAACTTTCCGGCTTCGCCGAATGGAAGGACGTTTCCAGACGCATGCTTCTCCTCAGCAGACAGGGACGTGATAGATACCGTAACGAGGATCAAATAAACGAGAAGGAGAAGCGGACGCATCGCGTTGTCCTCAAATTTCCGGGACTTTTTCGAACAGGAGTCATCGATTGGCTCCCACATCGTCGACAATCGGAATTTTATATATCAATTCCGAGACGCCGTCATCCTGCAAGGCCTTTGACCGGCGGGTATCAGCAGGCGCAGCGCCATATCGAACAATGTAAAAAGGGACATCTCACAGTTGTGATCTCTAAGCAATCCTCGCTTTGGCATTTCGTCACTGAAACTGGGTGGGCAGTTCTGAAACAGTCAAAGGAAGTTGCGTCTGAATTCTGGCAGCCATGGTAGTCAGATCGACCCGAACCTCAGAAAGTAACCGGCATGTTCGATCTGCCAATCCGTGCTGACAGATCGATGCTGGATCGTGTCCTGAATACACTGGCGGAGTTGCGTCCAGTAGAAACCCGACCTGAGGACACGACGTTGGCGGCCCAGACGGCATCCGTTGATCCGACAAAATGGCATCCAAACCTCATTGATATCACAATAAAAAGACCACAACCGGGATCAAAGAAGCGTGCCTGATCTTCGGCCTCGCTGTTCTGGTGTCTTGCCCCATGTAACTTGCTGCATACAAGTCTTCGAGCAGATCAAAGCCGCCGAACTGTATTCTCTGTAACCATTATTAAGGATCGTCATCGTGCGTCACATTGTTGCGACTTTCGCGTTCTTTATATTCTGTCTGGTCAGCACTGCGTTCTCGGTTGAAACACCTCGAGTGATTGCACATCGAGGACTGCTCAGGCATGCCCCGGAGAATACGCTGGCGAGCTTTCGCGGATGCCTTTCCCTGGGAGCTGGTTTTGAAGTTGACGTCCAACGCGCTAAGGACGGTTCTCTGGTCTGCATCCACGATGACACCCTGAACCGTACGACGAACGGCCGCGGCCGTGTTGCCGAACAGTCACTACAGCAACTCAAACGGCTTGACGCCGGAAGCTGGTTCGGCACTAACTTCCAGGACGAACGCATTCCGACTTTCCTCGAAGTAGCTCAGCTGATCAATTCGAGTGGTCAATCATCGACTCTCATCGCCGTCGATTTGAAGGCACCTGGGATTGAAGCCGATGTTATCGCTGTAGCCAGACAGGCGGGTGTGCTGGATCGGCTCCTGTTCATCGGATCAGCGATTCGCGACGAATCGGTGCGTATGAGCCTTCGGAACGCTGATTCGTCCGCTCACGTCGCCTGTCTGGCCGATAACCCCGCGCAGTTACGCTCTGCCGTCGGTGATAAAAATTCTGACTGGGTCTACTTTCGGTACCTGCCATCACGCACGGAAACTGCAAAGGTCATGTCAGCTGGAAAGCGGTCTTTCATCGCTGGTCCGACGGTTGCCGGCCATGAACCTGTCAATTGGCGACGGGCAATCTATTCTCAACTGGATGCTGTGCTGACGGACTATCCGCTCGAACAGAATTTGCTGCATCGCGAAGTCCAGAAGAATGCAAGTCAACATGCCACAAGCGCAAGGGTTGACCGTGTCGTGAAACCGCTGACGTATGCTGATCCTGAGACTGTCGAAATCCACGAAAACAGACTGCAGGACGCAGTGTCACTCATCAGGCGATCGGTCGATAACGACGAGCTGCGTGGTGTCGTGTTGCTTGTCGCTCGACGCGGCAGGATTGTGCTGCACGAAGCGATTGGATTCCGAGACGACGGACGTACAGTTCCCATGAAGAAGGACGCCCTTTTTCGCATGGCGTCCAACAGCAAGGCTATAACTGCGGCGGGAATTCTCGCTCTCGTGCAGGATGGACTCGTGGCACTGGACGATCCCGTCAGTCGATACATTCCGTCGTTCGGCAGCGAACCGTCAAAACGTATAACGATCCGACAATTACTGACACATACCAGTGGCCTGCGGATTCCTACTTTGTTTCTCAGTCCGCTGCTTAATCACGAACAATCAAAGAAGTCACAACTCCTTCAGGAAGTCACCCGCTTCGGACAAATTGGTGCACAGGAACCGCCGGGCAGTTCCTACTCTTACAACAATGCAGGCTACAATACGCTGGCAGGGATCATTGAAGCCGTGACGGGTTCGTATACGGAGCATCTTCGCAGTACGTTTTACGAGCCTCTGGGAATGGAAGACAGCTGCAATCACGAATCGATCGCTGACCACTCTCGAATGAGTGGTGTATTCCGGCAGGCCAATGACGGAACCTGGGAATCTACCTGGAAGCCCGGCGATGCTCCCGACTGGCCATTCCCACGCGGTTCCGGCGGTATGGTCAGCTCAGCAGAGGACTACGCGACATTCTGCTACATGATGTTGAATCACGGTGTGTTCGATGGCCGCCAGTTGCTTGATGAAGAGTTGGTCCTTCAGGCCACGAACCCTCAGATCAAACATATTCCGGCTGCAGCCCGGTATGGGTTTGGATGGACTGTCCGCGAGGCTAATGGCACGTTTTCGCACTCCGGGTCAGACGGCACGATGGTCTGGGTCGATCCGAAACACGAGCTGATCGGGATGGTATTGACGCAGACTCAAACAAAGTTGTCGCCTCGAAATGCGTTTAGAGACCTGGTGACTCAAGCGTGTTTCGATTCGCCGGAACCAGACTCATCCGACTCGCTGACGCGATCGGACGGATTCTATAAAGACATCTTCATGAGCAGCGGCGTCAATCTCAGCAGCCGCAAAGTATTGCACGCCGCCGAATCGACCAGGCTGGCATACGAGTATTACGCAGGTCGACATGTAGCACGACAGAATCAGATCATTGCCGGAACGGACGACGACACAAACGGAGCGTTGCTCTACCCCGATGGCCAGCCGCGATTTCGGATGATCTACGTCAACGGTGGTGGAGCAACGTCGCACGGCAAATCGCTGACCAGAACCGGACGTAATAACCTGCGTCGATTCTACGCCCAGGGTGGCAGCTACTGTGGTTCCTGCGCAGGGTCATTTCTGAGTGGCCACAATGTCGATGCGAAGACGGAACCCCGGCTCGGATACCTTCACATTTTCCCACACAACACCCTCAACACTGGCCTGAAGAAAGCACGTGTCGGACACTTTATTCCAGCGGATTCCCCGTTGCTCAAGTACCGGCAGTTCGGTAAGGACCGACACGTGCCCGACATTTACCACAACAACGGCAACTGGCTTTCCCTGACAGACGGCCCACATTTGAAGGATACCACGGTCCTTGCCACGTACGACAATCCGAACCACAAGACTCATGGGGGCGCAGCCATCTGGGCGTACCGCAAGAACGAGGATACCGGTCGCATTGTCAATATCGGGTGTCACCCCGAGGGTGTTGACGAAGGGGAGCGTCTCGCTTTAACAGAAGCCTGCTTTCTTTACGCACTTGACGGAACGGGAGAAGTCAGAATCAAGGGCGATCTGTCCAACGGCATAGTTCGTGTTATGGACAAAGTAACTACGGACAACAGCCCGGAGTTGACTCGCATCGGCGATCGACAACTCCATCACTTCCGATTTACTGTCGCACCGGAAACGCCAATTGTGACGATCACGCTTCAGCACCAGTCTCAAGCAAATCTCAGCATCCACGTGAATTCCGGTTCGCCAGCTTTCCGAAGCAATGCACAGCATTCTGTCCGAATTAAGGATGACACCGACGGATTGACTACAGCACTGACAGCAGGAGAGTGGTGGGTCAGCGTCGAGTGCGCGACGGCCGTGAAGTCGGTCATGGATGCCAACTCCGGTTTCTATCGGTACTACGGCAATACGTGGATCCTCAACGGCATCCCATACTCAATCCGCGTGGAGCAGACCAATGCCGAACTTTGACGGGCGTCCTGAAACAAGCCGCGGCACTATCTGGGACTTAGTGAAATCCTGAAGAGGCCCGCAATGTCCTCGACTATCGATTTCTGCTCCAGCCCTGCCCTTTCATACCAACCGGAAAGATACTTCTCCAGTGATGAGTTTTCGGACGGGCTACCGAGATTAAGTGACCGTACAACTCGCCATGCCTGTGGGTGCCGTTCGAAGATTTCCAGCAGCCTCACAGCAACCACGAGATTCAATTCTCGATTTGTTGCGGTCGCATCAAGAGTGCCTTTGTTTTGCTCGTACCACTCCTGCAGATTGTCTGACGAGACGACGGGTGCTCCTGCAATGCGATCATCGGCATATTGCGTCAGAGAGGCCGCATAGGACTTCCAGTTCGGGTATGGCGGTTTCGATTTCCAGGATTCGCCCATTGCTCGGAGGGAGTACAGCGACGCGCACTCGCAGATTGCTTCTTCCAGCCACATTTGCTGGTTGGGAACATCTCGGTAATTTGCGAGAATGTGACACATCTCATGCGAAAACTGAAACGCGAATCTCGCCCACAGTCTCCCTTTCACGTTGAGGAGGACTTTGTACGTGTCAGCCTCGCCACGGTCGAATGCGACTAGTGGTCCCTTGGAGTCGCTGAGCACGCTGACTGGGCGTAATCCAGGTTTGCCAGCTGAAGCCCATAGCGGAAGTGCAGCCGAATTCAGAACATTCAAGATGTCAGCTTTCTGTGCATCTCCCCAATCGTCAGCAGCAAGCGAGATCCTCAAACTTTCAGTTGTTTCTTTAGTAACTTGAGGAGAATTCGCAGCAGTCCGCAACGTCTCCCGGATATGGTGAGCGTGCAAAACGAGTCCAAGGCGAAACGGGTGCTTCACCACGCGACTTTCGTAAACAGAGTCGATGCGTTCATCGTGATACTGCTGCCCCACGACAACGCCAACGACAAGTGGTTTTCCGTCTTTCCCGTGAATGAATGCAGGGCCGCCACTGTCACCTGGGAACGTGGTAAAATCTGCGAGGAATGTCGGGGATGACTTCGGTGCTAACAGCGGTGGACTGGAGAAGATCCCCTGCCGTGCGATGGGGTGACCGGCACGACTGGACTCGAATCGTTCGGGGTAGGTAAACACGAACAAGCGGTCGCAGATCCCAACACCCTCCGCTGCGAATCTCTCAGCGTCAGCAAGTCGATCAATCCCGATTGCAGTGACTGGCACGGGAAGCGAATCATCAACTGCCAAAACGGCGACGTCATGCTTCTCGTGACGCCGCCACTTAATTCTGGTGCCTTTCCGAATTACGATTTCATGGTCAACTCGCTTGTAGAGTCCGTTGTCGTCTCGGCGACGTAGAACGACGATCGCCGTCTCACCGTTCATTCGCTCCAGCGTGTGGGCAGTCGTCACAAGATACAGAGAAGCGTCTGGCTTGCTGTTTCGGACGAAGAAGCACGTGGAAGTTGATGCTGAATTGAAAAGCTTGAAAGTCGCATCCATCACAGTGTCGGCAAATTGTGCCGCGAAGGCATTCTGAGGAATGGTCAGCGCAAGAATCGTGTAGGTTGCCAGAAGTTTCATGTCAGGCCGTTGTTTCGTTTGTGGGTTAAGACCGATGTGAACTGCCAGACGACAGCACTGCCGCTGATGTCGGGTCGCTATTGAATCAGTATTCCCCGTGGCACCAATTGGTCAAGTATCGGGGCAACTGTTGACGTCTACTCGACACAGCTGACATGCGGTTCAAAAAGAATCCGGAATTTTCATGTCGACGGCTATGCATGACTTTACTGCGACAGGCACCATTCAAACTTGAGCTGCCCGAATTTCGTACAAGAGATTTCGGTGTCAATCTGGCTCGAAATCAATCGCCAAAAATATCTGCATTATTTCTTGTCAAGCTCACCCTGTCGTTACCTTCGGTGCAGAATTCCGTGTACCAGTTCGAAGTAGATATTTCACCATGCGATTTCCCTTTCGAAACAATCTCGGGCATCCGTAGGATGGTTCTACCTTACTGTCACTGTTCCGTTGCCTCTATCTCGAATGCGTCAGGCTCACCGACATGCGTACAGCCCTTCACGCAGCATTTGCATTCCTGGTTTTCACATGCGTCGCAAATGCAGACATCAAGGTTCAATCCGCTACTCATCCTGACATCTCCCCAGACGGTCAGTCGCTGCTCTATGTGGAGCGGGGTGATATCTGGCAAGTGTCGAGTAAAGGTGGTCTCGCCATCAGGTTGACGTCTCATCATGCCAGCGACTCACAGCCGATGTACTCTCCCGACGGCAAACAGATTGCGTTTATCAGCGATCGCACGGGAAGCAGCCAGGTTCACGTGATGAGCCGCAATGGCGGCGAACCCAAACAGCTCACTTTCCATACAGAGGGATACTCGCTTCAGGACTGGTATCCCGACGGCAGGAATCTGCTCGTATCAGGAACTCGAGATCACTATTGGCGTTCGGCATCCAGGCTGATGAAAATCAGCTCCACCGATCGATCAGCTGAGCATCTGCTGTTTGACGGGTACGGCTCAGAGGGCAAAGTCAGCCCCGACGGCAAACAAATTCTGTTTGTCCGGGAGGGTGAGCGCTGGTGGCGAAAGGGCTATGCAGGATCTCGCTCGGCGCAGATCTGGATATTCGAATCGTCAACCGCAGAATTCACAAAACTCGTCGACAGCGCTGTCGGGCATCGCTCACCAGTGTGGTGTCCTGACGGAAAAGCCTTCTACTACTGCAGTTCCGAAGGTGCCCAAAATGGAGCACGGAATCTGTGGCATTTTGATGTCGCGTCGAAGCAGGCAACTCGTATTACCGAATTCGAAGACGACCTGGTCACAACTCCGACGATCTCACGCGACGGTCAAACGATCGTGTTTTCTCATCAGTTTGATCTGTATCGCTACGACGCTGGTGAAAAAGCTCATCCGCAAGTGATCGGCATTCATATTCGCACAGATGACATTCAATCGGACATCCATCGACGAACACTAAAAAAAGCCAGTGACGCCGCCTTCAGTTCGGACGGTTTAGAGATCGCCATGATTTCTGGCGGCGATCTGTGGGTCATGGAAACTGAATTGAAAGAGCCCATCCGAATCACGCAATCACCGGAGTTTGAATCGGATCCCGTCTTCATCGATGACGGTGATGCCATCTTGTATGTCGGATGGAAAAACAACGAACCGGACATCTGGAAAGTTGAACGCGCAGACGTTTCGAAGTACTGGTGGCAGAACTCGGATTTCAAACGAACTCAGATCACGAATGACTCAGAAATCGAATCGAATCTTCGTCTAAGTCCTACAGGTAAAGACGTGGCCTACATACGAGGTCGTGGCGATCTTTGGATACGAAACCTGGAATCCGGCCAAACAAAGCTACTGGTTGACTCGTTCATTGCTCCACGCTTCGATTTTTCCCCAGATGGAACATGGATCGTCTATTCAAAGACTGACAATGACTTCAACAATGACATCTGGATCTCCCCAGTCGACAAGTCTTCCAATCCGGTCAACGTCTCGCGACATCCCGACGACGAATACGATCCTAAGTGGTCAACTGATGGAAAAATCATCGCCTTCAGCGGTCGTCGCACTGATGACGAAGTTGACATCCATTACCTGTATCTGACCGACGAGGACGACGAGACCGGTTCGCGAGACCGTAGCCTGAAGAAATCGCTAGAGACATTTAAAAAATCACGAAAGAAGCAGTCTCAGTCGACTTCGAAAACGGAACCGACAGTTAAGAAAAGTGAGAAAGAGCCGAAAGATCGTATAGAATCGGACAAGGCCGATCCTGGTTCCGATGAAGTCAAAAATACGGAATCCAATAAGTCCGAATCTACAGTTGCGACAAAAACGAAGCTGCCGATCGTCAGAATCGACTTCGAAAACATCCACCGTCGCCTCAGGACCATTTCGGTGCCGAATGGCTCCGAACGAATATTGGGCTGGTCGCCTGACGGCAAGAAACTCATTTTTACTGGTCGGGTAAAGACGGAAACCGGGACATACTCAATCACATTTCCGAGTGATCTCGCTCCGAAGAAGATTACTGCCAGTACCGGAGTGCTGAAGGGCTGGTTGAAGGGGCCTGAACGGATCTTATGGCTGGTCTCTGGGGTTCCCGCCGCTCAGCCGATCTCCGGGTCTGCTAAGACGTACCCATTTTCGGCATATCAGGAATTAAGCAAATCGGCGCGTTACCAGGCCGGATTTGAAACAGCCTGGCGTATCATGCGGGATGCATGGTACGACGACAATTTTGGCAACCACAACTGGGACCACGTACGTCGCAAGTATCTGAAGGCTGCAGAATCCGCCTCTGATCCATCAGCGTTTGCGAAGGTGCTGAGTTTGATGCTTGGTGAACTGAACGGTTCACATCTCGGTTTTTATCCAGCATCGGATCTTAATCCGACTCTCGACGGAGGCGACGAGTGGCGTCCAACGACTGCGCACCTGGGTGTTCGATTTGATCCAAAGTTCAGCGGCCCCGGTCTCAAAGTCCGAGATGTCATTCCGGATGGTCCCGCGACAGAAAGCGGTAGTGAGATCAGCCCGGGTGAAGTCATTCTCAGCATCGACGGCGTTTCTGTCGATCCAAAGATCGACCTCACAACCGTCCTCAATGGACGGGCAAACCGGAATGTATTCTTGAAGGTCATCTCCAAAGGAAAAAAGATCGAGCGGAACGTCGTACTGAGACCGATCAGCTACGCTCGCGCTCGATCGTCGCTCTACAGGAAATGGCAGGACGACAATCGAGCAATCGTTGCCCAACGAGCAAATAACATTGGTTATCTGCATATTCAGGGAATGAACTGGAGCAGCTTCCTCGATTTCGAGCGAGAGCTGTACGATGTTGGTTACGGCAAGGACGGTCTCATCATCGATGTACGGGATAATGGAGGTGGTTCGACCACAGATCATTTGCTGACTGCACTGACACAGCCAGATCACGCGATCACGGTCCCACGAGGTGGAGGTCAGGGGTATCCACAAAGTCGCAAAGTGTATGCGACCTGGACCAAGCCGATTGTAGTTCTGTGCAACCAGAACAGTTACAGCAATGCAGAAATCTTCAGCCACGCGATCAAGAATCTGAAACGTGGCAAGCTGATTGGCGTCCCAACGGCTGGCGGTGTGATCAGCACAGGAACCGCTCGAGTAATGGATGTCGGAACAGTTCGACTTCCGTTTCGTGGCTGGTTTGTTAAATCCACTGGCGAGGACATGGAACTGAACGGGGCTATTCCGCACGTAACGGTCTGGCCTCGTCCAACGGAAATCCCCAGAGGTATAGATCGGCAGTTGACGAAAGCTGTTAAGGTCCTCCGCCAGGAAATCAAAGCGTGGAAGTCTCAGAAAACGCCCGAACTTCGCAAGGCGACAGATCGATAGCGTCTGATGACGTTGAATGCGGTATTGTCACCGTCTGCCGCATAGTTCCAGAGTCGATCGGATAGGGAGCAGACGTGAAGGGCATTGTTTGCAAGTCCTGTGACACCCGCCGGACCGAAAAAGAAAAATGATCCAATGATGTCCACAACGACAAAACCAGGTTACACGGATTGCGGTTTGGCACGCCAATTGTGTTGGATTTTTGTCGTGTGGCTGGGGGCGTTGCAGTCGACTCCGCCTTCTAACCAGATCAGAGCAGATGACCGTCGAGTTTTCCGAACCAGTGAAAGGTTGAATCTGGGGACAGAGTCAAATCGATCGGCCTCGGTACGAATTGCAGACGTCGATAACAACAATCATCCTGACGTGATCGTGGCTAACGGCCGTCATTGGCCTCAGCAGAACTTCGTATTTTTGAATCTGGGACGAGCCGCTCTTAACATTCAACGCCCGTTGGGGGACGAACGTCGCACAAGTTATGCAACGGAATCAGCAGATCTCGACGGCGATGGAGACATTGATATTGCCGTTGGAAATGACATGGCCCCCAATCATATCCTGTTCAACGATGGCCGAGGACAATTTAAAGCAGGTTCAACGTTCGGGAAACCATCAAGTGTTCGCAGCCTGCTGGTAGTTGATATCGATCGTGATGGCGACGTTGACATTCTGGCAACCTGTCGAGGTCGAACGAATCGAATTTATCTGAATGACGGCACCGGTCACTTTGGGCCGGGTAGACCTTTCGGCCAAGAACGAGATTCAACAATCGATGTCGCAGTCGTAGACTGGAACAACGACGAGCATCTTGATCTGGTGTTGGCAAACCGAGACGCTCAGCAAAATGCCATTCTGTTGAACGACGGCAATACAAATTTCAACAACGAAATTCTCTTCGGTCAACCGGGCGAGAATACACGCGCCGTTGCTGTTGCAGAACTGACCAATGACGACTATCCGGACATCGTTGTGGGTAACATTTCTCAACGAAATCGAATTTATTCGGGGAACGGTAGAGGCGGGTTCGCCGCGACGATCGACTTCGGTTCCGAGAACAGTCGAACCTATGCTCTCGCCATCGCTGATCTGAACAATGACAACGATCTGGACCTGATCGTCGGTAATGTTGATCAGGAGAATTCCGTCTTCTTCAACAATGGCGACGGTTCGAATTTTTCGGAAGTCCACTTCGGCAGCGAAACCACCGCGACATATGGCCTGGATACGGGCGACCTGAACGGTGACGGATTCGCCGACATCGCAGTTGCCAATTCGGGTGATCAAAACTCTGTCTTTCTGAATCTCCCTGCAAAATATTCTGGTGCCACCGGTGGCAAACCGCCAAACCGGACTCGAACGCGAGAGTCGTCAACAGATACGACTGATTCAACCAGCAGTACCGATTGGCCATCATTCCGGGGCATCGACGCTCGAGGCGTGGCCGAGCAACAGCATATCCGCACTAAATGGAACGCAGATGAGGCTGCAGGCAAAATTTCCGGAGTCCTCTGGTCAGTGCGAGTTCCGGGCCTTGGGCATTCGAGTCCGGTCGTTGTCGGGGATCGCATTTTTCTGGCAACCGCGGTTGCAGCCGATGGAAAAGCTCCCCTTGCAGTTGGCAAAGGCGGCCAGCCAAATGCGGCTGACGACAATGGAGAACAGAGTTGGGTCATCCTGTGTTACGACCGACGCACTGGTATCGAACTATGGCGTCAGACAGCACACCGCGGGACACCCCGAGCAACTCGACATGCCAAGGCCACTCATGCGAACACCAGCGTTGCCGTTGATGGAAACAATGTCGTCGCTTTTTTGGGTTCCGAAGGCCTTTACTGCTACGACCTCGAGGGCCGACCGAAATGGAAGCGGGATCTTGGCGTCATCAACATCAGCAAGTACGGAATAGGATGGGGCTACGCGAGTTCACCAACTATCCACAACGATCAGATTACAGTTGTTTGTGATGATCCAGAAGGTCCGTTCATCGCAGCGTTCCATCTTTCCAATGGCAAAGAACTCTGGCGAACTTCACGTAAAGGAATCTGCGAGCGCAGTTGGGGAACTCCGTTTATTCACACGACAGCGTCGAGAAGTCAGGCGGTCATCAACGGTTGGCCGTGGGTTGTCTCTTACGATATGAAGTCCGGCAAAGAGTTCTGGCGTATTCGTGGCGGTGGGGACAATCCTGTACCGACACCGTTCGCGGCGAACGGCTTGTTCTACATCACCAGTGCGCACGGCGCCCAATCGCCAATCTTTGTTGTACGCCCAGACGCGACAGGCGATATTTCTCCATCGAAAAACAAAGAGCCGAACAACTCGATTGTCTGGAGTACGCAACGCGGCGGCTCCTACATGTCTACGCCGGTCGTTTACAGAGACTACCTGTATCTTGGCAACACCAACGGAATCATCCGTTGTTTCAACGCGAATACCGGCGAGAAGATGTACGAAAACCGGTTAAATTCTGGTGCATCCATTACGGCATCTCTGGTCGCCGGAAGAGGGCATATTTATTGTGCATCCGAAAATGGATCGGTTTATGTGCTGGAAGCCAGCCCGAAGTTTAACGTCGTCTCTCAAAATCAAATGGGCCAACCGTGCTTTGCAACGCCAGCCATTGCCGACGGAGTCATCTTCATCCGCACGACTGAACAGCTTATCGCGATCAAGTAAGCGACCTGACAAGCATGGCATGATCATCTTTTTAATACGCGAGAATTGTTTTTGGCTCTGCCAAAGATCAACCGGTTCAGCATTTATGGACTCACGAACCAGGCAAAGACAGACTGGCAGGTTGAATCTCTCTGGAATGATCCTGCAAGGCCCGGAAGATGGTATCCTGATGGAAGCATCTGCGATTCAACGCAGCAAAAACATGAAAGTCCCGGCACTCAGAACGACAAACCAATGAACGTCCTGAAGGCGGATAGTTACGACTAGTTCACATTTACCCTCGTATGCGAAACAAACCCGATCATCGACCTTGGCCGAGTCTGACTCACATGTTTGCCAGCAGCTTTCAACTGGAATCCGTGGTGACGATGCTTGAGTTTTCGTTTAACGGATCGCGACAATTCGCCGGAACTTAAGCACCTTCTCACTCAGGTAACCAATAATGACGAGACAATTTTTCTTTGCAGCTTGCTTATTGACAATCACTTCCGTGTTGTCCCCTTCTGCAACGTTCGCGAAAGAACCAGTCAAGTTAATTTTCAGCGACGATTTCTCGCGGAATGAATCTCAGGAACTGACAGATGAAGTCGGCAACGGCTGGGGAACGAACAGTGCGAAACGTGCTGGCGGTAACAAGCAGGTCGATCTCAAAGACGGAACGATGCGAATCTACATTCACGAGACCGCCGATCACGGCGTCTCGGTGACGCATCCAGTTGAATTTCGAGATGGTCGGATTGAGATCAAGTTTATGCTCGAGCACGAAAAGGATTCACTTGGGCTGAACTTCGCGGATCAGCAGTACAAGAAAGTCTGGGCGGGACACCTCTTTAAAGTAATCATCGGTGTGAAGCAGACCGTACTGACAGACCTGAAGACGGGCGTCATGGACCTGAAGATTCGCGAAGCGCGACAGGCGAAGACGATAACGGTGGCTCAGCAGAAAATGTTGAAGACCAAATCAAAACGAATTCCGCACCAGCTGGAAAAAGGCAAATGGTACATCGCTGTCGCAAAGATGACTGGCGATAAGCTGAGTGTCTCGATTGATGACAAAGAGATTGGCTCGTTCTCGTCAGAAGGGATCGCACATCCGACCAAGCGAATGCTTCGCCTGGCTGTTAGTCGAAACGTCGTCGTCGATGACCTGAAAATCTACTCGATGGGGGAGTAGACTTTCTGAGAAAATGTGCGTCTCACGCGAGAGCGTCGGGCCTGTGCCAGAGAAACACTGGCCCGCGACTGCGCCGTCGTCTCATGATGGGTTACATTGCTGGATGTCCTCCCAGATTCGCTTTCACAACAGCAATACTTTCGTGGAAGTACTGCCAGTCTTCGTCCAGACATGACCACGCTTTCCGATGACCAGCCGTCGAGCGGATTCGACACGTCTGATGCTGCCTGGACCAACTGTGGATGTGACACGTAAAGCTCAACGTTTCATTGCGAACTTAAGTTGCTTCTTAGGAACTGACAATATGCTGCCTTACTGCGAAATTCGAGCTGTTAGTGTTTTTGCGTTCATCCTGGGCAGTTCTTTAGCGGCAACGGTGTTCGCTCAGGAACCGGCCGGCGTTTTCGGGGAGAAATACAAGAATCTCGAAACGATGGCGACTGGCGAGTGGTGGAAAGTCAAACCTAATAACCGCCGAAAAATGAAACTGAACGTTGCTCGCGATAAGGTCGTCGCTTTCGCCGTTTACACGCACGATCACGGCACTCTGAAGCTGACCGCACAGCTTTTTCCACTAAAGCCAGATGAAGTTAAGGAAGTAACGCTTGAATTCAAAGATTCGAGCGGTGAATGGCAGCGAGTGGCCAGTCAGCCGGTCATCGAACTCGGTTGGAGTGCCCACTTTCGACTCAACGAATGGGACAACACGAAGGACGTTGTCTATCGTGTTCGACATGGCGAGAAAGCTCAGTTCGAAGGTCTGATCAGGAAGGACCCGATCGATAAGGAAGTGATCGTCGTCGGCAACATGTCGTGCAACAGCTCGCGTACGCCAGGGCCGCGTCCGAAGATGATCGACAACCTGAAGAAGCTGAACCCGGATGTTCTATTCTTCGCCGGCGATCAGTCTTACCACCACACTGAGCACACCTATGGGTGGCTCGAATTCGGCATTCAATTTCGCGACCTGCTGAAAGATCGTCCGGTTATCACGATTCCGGATGATCACGACATCGGGCAGGCGAATCTGTGGGGAGAAAACGGAATTCGCGCGACGACCATGGCTGGCCCGAGTGGCGGATATTTTTTTCCGGCAAAGTACGTCAACATGGTGCAGCGTTGCCAGACGTGGCATCTTCCCGATCCGTACGATCCAACGCCGATCGATCGTGGGATGGAAGTCTATTACACAGATCTGACTGTCGGCGGGATCAACTTTGCGATCATCGAAGATCGAAAGTTCAAGAGTGGCCCGGAAGGGAAAATCCCGAAGATGGGGCCGCGTCCAGACCACATCAACAACCCGAAATACGATCGCGCCGCGGTCGATCTTCCGGAATTGAAATTGCTTGGTGATCGCCAGCTTGAGTTTCTCAATCAGTGGAGTCAGGACTGGACCGATGCTGAGATGAAATGTGTGCTTTCGCAGACAGCGTTCTGTGGCGCCGTCCACTTGCACGGTTCCGAAAACAATCGACTGCTGGCTGACCTCGACAGCAACGCCTGGCCACAGCAGGGACGTAACAAGGCCCTGAAAGAAATTCGGCGGGCATGGGCTCCGCATCTTTGCGGTGATCAGCACCTGGCTGTTTTCGTAAAACACGGCATCGATCAGTTTGGTGACGGCCCTTACTCATTCACGAGCCCTGCGATCGTCAACACGATTTATGGTCGCTGGTGGTGGCCGGAGGACGAAAAGTCCGGTCCGAATCCAATCGCCAATAGCCCGCTGCCGTGGACTGGAGATTTTCTCGACGGGCTTGGCAATCGTATTTCAATGATGGCCTATGCGAATCCGCCAGATAGACGCGATGAAACGCAGCGAGGCGATGGATTCGGCATCGTTCGATTTAACAGGAAGACGCAGAAGATCACCGCCGAGTGCTGGCCTCGATTTGCCGACGTATCGGACGGAGACAGGGCCCAGTATCCAGGCTGGCCGATCACGTTCGACTATCGTGACAATGACGGACGAAAACGTGTTGGCCATTTGCCTGAGTTAGTTGTTTCAGGAACCAATCACCCGGTCATTCAAGTGATCGAAGAAACAACTGGCGAAATTCTCTACACGGTCCGCGCAACATCGAATCGTTTCAAACCGCCGGTTTACTCGAAGGGGAAGCATACGGTGAAGGTCGGCAGGAATATTGCGAATCAGTCGACCGTTAACGGCGTTGTTCCTGTGGCGACCAGTTCGGATGCTGAGTTGAGGATCAATTTGAAGAAGTGATTGTTCGTTTTGTTTGACGGCAGCACAATAGCCACTTTCGGCTAACTCCCGTACCAGAGGTATACCATGCAAAAGCAGTTACTCCACATTTCGTTCTCTATCATCGCTTTGGTTGCGTGCTCAGTCCTGAGCGGTAGTGTCGCGACCGCTAAGGAACCAACGACAAAAGCTGCTCCCTTGAAGGTGCTTCTGGTAGCGGGCGGCTGCTGTCACGACTACTCCACTCAGACAAAGCTGCTCAAAAATGGGATCGAGAATCGAATCAATGCCAGGGTCACAGTAATCCTGAGCAAGGATACATCAACGAAAGCTGTCTTTGAGATATATGAATCAGACGATTGGGCTGAAGGCTACGACGTAGTGCTCCATGATGAATGTTCGGCCAACGTGACCGAACGTCCGTATGTTGACCGGATTCTGAACGCTCACAAAAACGGCGTTCCGGCCGTCAATCTGCACTGTGCCATGCATAGTTATCGCTGGGGCGATTTCCGAAGTCCGGTTGAGTTGGGAGCAGATAATGCGAGCTGGTACGAAATGCTTGGCCTGCAGTCGACAGGGCACGGCCCGAAGTTTCCGATCGATGTGATCTTTATGGATCCGAACCATCCCATCACCAAGGGGTTTGAACGTTGGACGACGGTTAATGAAGAGCTCTACAACAACGTTCGAATCTTCGATGGAGCGACTGCTTTGGTGACTGGGAATCAGGTAATCCCGCCGAACAGAAAAGCGTTGAAGAAGAATCCGAACGCACCGTCCAGAGAAGCCACGGCGGTGATCGCCTGGACGAATGAGTTCGGTCCAAAGAAAACTCGAATCTTCAGTACGTCCCTTGGTCACCAGAACGATACCGTTGCGGATGCCAGGTATCTCGATTTCGTCGTGCGAGGTCTGCTTTGGGCGAGTGGCAATTTGACTGCTGACGGAACACCTGCCGCAGGATATGGTCGTTAGTTCGTACCGACGAATCAGGGTTTCGAGTTTGATCCGATTCCTTATCTTTCCGCGAACGACTACCTTCGACTGGTGTCTCGCGTTTACAGGATTTTCAAAATGATTGAATGGCGTGAGATGAAGTCTGGGTGGCTTGCTGGATTGATCATTGGTTGTCTTACGCTGAGCGAATTTTCGCCTCAGACGATTGATGCTGCCGACCAGCAGCGTCCGAACATTGTCTGGATTATTCCCGACGATATGTCAGCAAATTTTTCCTGTTACGGCGAGACTGCGATTCAGACGCCGAATGTCGACAGACTTGCCGCGAGCGGTATTAAATTCACGAATGCTTACGTCACGGCTCCGGTATGTTCGACTTGCCGGTCGGCATTCATCACCGGCATGTACCAAACCAGCATCGGCGCTCATCATCATCGAAGCGGTCGAGGCGAGCTTAAGATTAAATTGCCGGAAGGGATCCAACTGGTTCCAAAACTGTTTCAGGAAGCGGGTTATCACACGTCGATTACCGGATGGCCGATGAATGGCAGGCTCGGCAAGACTGACTACAACTTTGAGTGGGACAAGTCGGTCTATGATGGAAACGATTGGGCAAAGCGAAAGAAGGGGCAGCCATTCTTCGCTCAGATTCAGACAGCAGGTGGAAAGCTGCGAGGCAAAGATGCTTCTGGCTGGGAAAAAGTTTCCAGAGCTGCTGAAAAACGTTTTGGGAGCCGGACGCCGAACAGTGCTGTCAAGTTGCCGCCATATTATCCTGATCATCCGAATATCGTACGGGACTGGGCGGCGTATCTCGATTCAGTACGCATGACGGACGCGATGGTCGGCGACGTACTTGCGCGACTTGAAGCGGAAGGCGTGCGTGATAACACGCTCGTGCTGTTCATGACCGACCACGGAATCAGTCACGCGCGCGGGAAGCAGTTCATGTACGACGAAGGATTGCATGTACCGATGGTCATTGCCGGTCCCGGTGTTAAAGCCGGGACTGTCCGGAAGGACGTCGTCGAGCACATCGATATTGCGGCTCTTTCTCTGGCCGCAGCGGGAATTGAAATCCCCAAGTACATGCAGGCTCGTGATATTCTCTCTGCTGATTATTCGCCGCGTGAGGCGGTCTTTGCAGCTCGGGATCGCTGTGACGAAACGGTCGATCATATGCGGTCAGTCCGCACAGGAGAGTTCAAATACATCCGCAACTTCCTGCCCAACCGACCGTACCTTCAGCCGTGTGCATACAAAGATGCGAAGGCCATCCTGATCGCAATCCGTGAGTCTCATAAGACCGGTACGTTGAATGAAATTCAGCAGCTTGTGATGCGGAAAGTTCGTCCAAAGGAAGAACTGTACGAGATCAACAACGACCCGCATGAAATCAACAACCTTGCTGATGATCCTGCATTTTCCGGCAAGCTCAAACAACTGCGAGGTCGTCTCGACACATGGATGGAAGAAACAAACGACAATGGCCGTGTCGCCGAATCAAAGAAGATGTACGACAGCGATATGGCCATCTACTTGAGTACGATCAAACGACGTAGCACTCCGGCACACTTGAAGATCATCGAAGACAACATTGCAGTGATGAGGAAATGGGCCGCGGAAGGTAAGTAAAGCTGACTTAAGCAGAGGTGTATCGTGCCTTGCCAACATGATCGATCCGCTGATTCCCCATGCGCAAATGCTGCATGATGTTACGAATGAGCCTGTTGCTTTGTTGCGTGCTGTCCGGTGCTTCGCTGCTGGATGATGATCGGCCGAATTTTTCTGAATTTCCCTGACAACATCGTGCTGGAACCCGGGTGTGACAGCTATCCCGAAGTGGCGACGCCAAACCCGGGTCGACTGGACGGTTCAGGCCGGGGACGCGCGCGTTGCTGTGGTGACTGATGGCTGCTTGTAACCCTCTGCGGTGAGTCACACGCCTCTTTGCCTCGTCCTTTTTCCTGCCATGTCCCGTCCAGAGTTGCCCGGCGTTCGATCAATGTATCGGGACGATTGTGCCATTCGTGGGTAAGCGACCATTGTCTGGCATGATCGTGAGGCAGGAGTGAGCAGTTTGTCAGGATGTGATCGCGAATTATGCAGAGTAAGGGGCGGAGAGCGGACTGGGGTTTGACAGTCCTTACAAGTGCTCGATAGTTTGGGGGGGCTTGCTGGATTTTACCGGTTTCAACGGTTTCGCTGATGCGCCGCTCTGATCGCAAGGGTGGGGTTTGTTAGGACTTGAGTTTGTATGGACTTGAGTCTGTCGAATGTTTCGCCGCTGGACTTTGCCTGAAGGATGTCGTCATGACGAACCCTGAATTCCGCTGTTTGATGCTGGCTGCTGTTGCGGCAGCCTGTGCTTTGTTCTCGACCTCGTCCAATGCCAACGCTGATGAAGCGGGACGAGCTGTTTCCGACATCGAAAAGGCCTCGGCGATTCAAATCGTGCCAGGCGTTCCGCAGGTGAGTGAAGCGGTCAAGGTGGTGATCGCTCCGGCTGGTCAGACTCCAGCTGGTCAGATCGCTGAATTTGAGAACGAAGCTCCGATTGTGGTGGCTCCGTACGAAGAAGAGGAGTCCGACAACGCAAAGACCCGGAAGAAACGGGCGAAGCCGTCAAACAGGGCGAAACACGCTTCGAAGAAGAAGGAAGCTGCAAAGGAAAAGTCTGCTGCGGAGAAGCCCGCCGAGACGAAGCCAGTCGCCGCTCCCCTGGCGAAAGAAACGGCCAGCGAGAAGGCCCGTACCGAGTGGCAGAGAAAACGCGCTTTGAAAAACGCCCCTTCAAAGACTGCGAAAGCCGCAGCGGACAAAGCGATTCGGTCGGTAGCTGCGGCTAAGAAACGAGCGATGCTGGCCAACGGCTCGTTAACGGCCGGAACGCTTGCTTCCGCCACGCCTTCAAAGCCAGTTGCGGTGAAAACAGCCTACTCGGCATCTGGGGCGACTCGGAAAGATTCACGCAGCTATCGAGAAATTTACAACTCCATCCCGTTCAGACGAACAGAATACGACGCCAATCCAGCGTACCGGCATCAGGCCACGATGGAGATCATGCTCGGACAGCTTCACCCAATCATTGTGGCTCCTGCAGTTCTCCCCCCGCAGGAAACGAGACGAGACATTACCGTTCGTTTTCTGCCGTCAATTCGCCCGGGTTACCGACCATATTCTCAGTATCCGTGGCACTGATTCAGTTTGAGACGAACGAGGCCGAATATCGATGATGCCTGGTTCCGTCAACGGCCCTGGTCAAAGTGAATGATACAGTTCGAAATTCATCCTTCGAAATCAGCAAATCGTGTCATGTCTTGGTTAAGGAATGTGAGACTTCGAACGATAATACCAACCATCACTCTACTTCTGCTGTGAGGATGAAGTGAAGAGTTGATGGCGAATTTCTCTGGAGATTCGAGTTCGGCCGGGCGTGACTGATGGAGATGTCAGTCTGCCGTCAAAAAATGGCTAAATGGAGTGGGACCAGACATTGCTCAAAGCGCGACAGTACATCGGCAAGTATCGAATCGAAAAGCGGCTGGCTCTGGGAGGGTTTGCCGCCGTTTATCGAGCGTTCGACACGATCGAAGGAATTCGCATCGCGTTGAAGGTTCCGCATGACGAGCACATCACCGAATATGCTCTGCGGACATTTCGGAACGAAGCAAGGCTGGCCGCAAAGCTGGATCACCCAAACGTGCTGCCAATCAAAGATGCAAGCATCATCGACGATCGTTTTGTCATTGCTTCCCCTTTGGGTGAGGCGACGCTGCTGGATCGTTGGCAGAAACGGATGACCATGCAGAAACGCATGGATCTGACCGGCCAAATGATTGCGGGTGTTGCACACGCTCATGAGCGCAAGATCATTCACTGCGACATTAAACCGGAAAACTTTATTCTATTTCCGGACAATCGGCTGAGATTAGCAGATTTTGGAATTGCCCGAATCGCTCGTCGAACGGTGCATGGTTCAGGGTCGGGGACGGTCGGGTACATGTCTCCGGATCAGGCAATGGGTCGACCGTCACTGCGTTCTGATGTCTTTTCGCTTGGCTTGTTAATCTATCGGCTGATGACCGGGCATCTTCCAGAATGGCCGTTTGAATGGCCGTTGGAAGGACACGCTCGTTTGAAGAGATCGACGAGTGGCGACTTCATCGTATTTCTGCAGAAGTCGATCGAGCTGAATCCTCGCCGCCGGTATGCGGATGCTGCAGAGATGCTGGCTGAGTTCGAACTGATTCAGGCCAACGCCTTGAAGCCCGGTCGCGCAAAGGCAACGGTTCGAAAAGCTCGCAATACAACTCGACGCCGACAAGCGGCGCCCGCGCGTCGACGACGTCAGCGAGCTGCGTGAAGTCCTGAATAGCCGTTTTCCAGACGCACTTAGCTGGAACCACGACCTTTCGAAGAATTCGCAGGGGAGCTGTCACGAAACGTCAGCGAATCCGACAGTTGTGAAAGTGGTGGTACACCAGGTGGCACGCTTGAAGCAGATAGGCTCGTCATTTTTGTGAGCTTCTCCACGACATTTATGGCTTTTCAAATGATGAAGTGACGAGAATCCCGAAAACTGGTCATCGCGTAGACCTTATGTCTTCCAATTGTGAAGCACACTCTTGACCTGCAGTGATCAACTGCTTCGCCTACCGATGAACATACAAATCGTGGAATCCAAATCCTGTTGTTTGTTCCGGTTCGGTTGGTTACTGCAGTATACGAGGAAGACCTGAAACGTTTCTTCCATCGCTCTCAAAATCATCACAGACTTGCTACTGTGACTTCAGATGCTTGTTCGGCCATTCGCAGGCCGGCAACAAACATCAAGGTTACCTGTCGGTAAAGCAATTGCTGATTATCCTGCGAGAATACCAATCCTGATTTTTCGGGAGAGTGCAAACGACCTTTGTGCCTGTCTCGTTCCAGCGTTTTTCCGCTGCGAGAAGTGTAAAACAACAGGATTCGCGGCCTTCCGTTCATTGGTCCATCTTCTGGCCAAGTGTCGCTCACCCAACGAGAGAACAGGCTGCCGAAAACAAATAAGGATACCGCATGGCCATCGTACAACTCCCAAGTCACACCGGACATCGTTCAGTGATTAACGCTTTAGACAAACATAGTTTGTTCACCGACCATCCTGAAAAAAATCGCCGTTCATATGCCGGATGCGTCGTTTGTCTATCCTTCCGCAATCGGCTTTCTTGCTGCATGGGGCATCTACGAACGCATCAGGCACAATACAAAACTCGTCATTACCGGGGATGACAACAGCCGCAGGTATTTGTCTCGCATGGACCTGATGACGGCCCTGGAAAGTCCTTTCACTGAGGATTTCAAACGCAAGCCGGCCGTCGGAAGATTCCTGCCGGTTACGCTCGTAGATGATGACAACAGCGCGAAGTACGCCGTGGACTCCATCTGTGACCTCGTGCTGCACCAGTTTGAGGACCCGCGGCCGTTCCTGCCGGCACTGGAATGGGCCGTCAGTGAAATCACCGACAACATCCTGATTCACTCGGAGTCCAAAACACCCGGTGTCGTCTGCGCGCAATACTTTGACACCACACATCGACTTGGCGTTGCAATCGTGGATTGTGGACGCGGGCTCAAGGCATCGCTGCAGGAATCCATGCACGTCTGCAGTCATGGCGATGCGATTTCGCAAGCCGTTCAACGAGGTGTGACACGCGATTCAGACGTGGGCATGGGTAACGGCCTTGCAGGAACCCTGGAAATCTCCCGTGTGAACGGCGGTGACTTCAAGCTGTGGAGCGGTAGCGTCAGCCTGCATGTTAAAGGAGGCAAGGATCAAGGGTTTACAGAGCACGCCGAGGTGCCCGGGACCGGCGTGTATCTGTCACTCGATACACGCAAACCTGTGAATCTATCCGAAACCTTTATTCAGGGTCGTGGCAACGGCGACGAAGACTTCCTTACTGCAGCAGTCAAGTCAGGTGGATTGCTGGTGGCCGAAGAAGTGGAACACACGGGATCACGTCGCCCCGCCACTCACTTTCGGCGCAAGGTTTTGACACTACTACAGGAAAGTGACGAACCGATTGAACTAGACTTCTCCGGCATCAGCCGAGCGTCCAGCAGCTTTCTCGATGAACTTCTCGGTCGGTTGGCCGACGAACTCGGTTCGAATGTCTTCACGTCGCGGGTGAAGGTCGTCAATATCACGCCACAGATATGTGCCATGGCGAACGTCGTTATTAAACAACGTCTGCAAGGATTGAGTTAATGGATGTCTTTTCATCGTTACTTCCGAAGATCGAACAATTCACCGAGCCCAGCAAAATTCTGCTCGTCGACTTCTGGTCGACCTCTGAGCAGACACGCGGTCAAGGGGAAGTCGTTGCGAACGCCATTCCCGTAATGATCATGCAGGGTCGTGACAACATCCATCACCTCCCCGTGCAATGTACCGAGGAAGACATCTTCCAGCTGCCTGCCAAACTTTTGCAGAGTGACGCAGACGGGATCGTGCTATTGCCGCCGCTGAATTTCGATCAGGGAACTCGGGCCATTCTGGATAGCTTATTAACACGCCGGCAGTTGACTCGAAGTACTACTCTCGAATCGGATAACGCCACAAATTGGTGGCAGGACATTCCTTTCCAGCTGGTGAAACAACGTGACCTCAGTGCCTTCATCGTCGGCATGGTCGTCAATTGCATTGGGAACGATTCAAGCCTCAATATTTTCTCCCACAAGTCGATTCTCAGCGGTGGGCGAAGCGGCCGCCTGCGGGACATGCTTCAGCGTTCAGCCAAACTTCGACTGGTACTGGAATGCGGTTCATGCCTGACAGTGAGACGTCGGGCAATGGAATTCGCCTGGCTAAGTTTCGACGTTTCTGATGACGAGAATCAAATGGTCCGCTGCTTCAAGATTCCCAATAAGTCTGAAGCCGACAGCTCAAAAATCTGCCAGGACTTCAGTCAGCTCCAAAAACAGGGCGGCGGCAAGACATCTTTTGGTTACGTCAATCGCAGTGGCCTGCCCGAGCGTGGCAGTTGGCTGGTTGAAGCCCATCATCCTCGCTGGGAAGCATACCTTGACGAGCTGGCTGCGGTCGGAGAGGTGACGCAATTACCCGAACTTGGAGAACTGGATCGTTTCCCTGTGGGGTCTTCGGTATTGACACCTGATGAAACGCCGTTTCCCACTCTGAATCCTCGGCACATCAGAGCCGACGGTACCATCGACTTTGATGATCGAGAACGTACACGCTTCCTGACGAACGATCGGTATGCCGGTCAACTGGAGCTGCAGACTGGCGACGTTCTCATTCGGGAACTGCAATCGTTTGCAGGTGGGGAGAGTCCACTCTGCATCGCCGTTTATCCGACTTCAGGTGCCAAGCATTACCTATCGCCCAATACGATTCGCTTTCGTTTTAACGCCGATGTTGACTATGACGTCCGACAGTTTGTGATTGCCTACCTAAGTTCATCAGAAGCAGCTCGCTGGCTGTCATCGCGAGCCGATGGTGTTCACGTGCATATCGGCCGCCTCAGAGAGCTGCCAATCCCTGTTCCCGATCACGGTGTGCTCACGTCGTTCAAGCGAATGCGAAAGACTAAACAACAATTCACCGACTGGGCCGAACAGCTGAATGACATCGAGTCTCGCCTCTTCAAATTCGAAACATTAAGAGACGCGCAACGGGAAATGCTGGAAGTTGGTGCTCGAGCGGAGCAAAAAGTCGCGGCCGCAACTTCTGTTGAGACATTGACCTACCGTGTACGAAACCTGTACCCGCACCCGGTCGCATTCCGTTGGCGAACAGCCGAGATATTGCAGGGCGGCCTGGAGAAATACAACGAGCTCCTGGAATCTGTCGAGGTGGCGATTGCATACGCAGCAATCGTGGGCTGTGCAATGAGCGAGGTTTTTGATGGCAAATCACCTGCCTACGTCGAAAACATTGCCACCAAGCTCATTCAGCGCCCCGGTACCGGAATTGCATTAGGCGACTGGCTTTCGATCTTCTCCGAGGTGAATCAAAATTCAAAGTATCGCAAGATCGAAGATGACGCACCGTTTTCGGAGATAACAAAGGTGTTTGAAAGGTACGAAGGGATTACCGAAACAATCGATGCGCTAAACCTGAAGCGAAATGCTAAGTCACATGGTCGCGGTCCGGACGACGATGAACTGGAGAAGTCCATCGTGTCAACTTCTGCCGAAACCGAGTCTCTCTTTGAAGCCCTCGATTGTCTGTCGCGTTATCCGTTGCGAGACATCATCTCCATCCACCCCACCGGTCGCCGAAAGTCGGGAACGTACGTCTGCAAAGAGTTGGTGGGTGACCATCCTGTCCCACCGACTTTGACGGTTCCATTCGAAGGCGACACTCCGGCATGCGGACTCCACATCGTCGATCAACACGGAAAGCCGCATTTCGTGGAACCATGGATTGTTCGCCGCCGTTGCGGCAAGTGCCGCCACGAAGAAACCTACATTCTGGATCGTTATCTCAAAAACAAGTTAATTAGCCTCAAGAGTCTGGAATACGGTCACGAACAATGCGGCGATGACTTGCGTATTGAGTTCCAAGAAGTGGGCATCAATCTTCCCGGTAACTGAGTGGTACACCAGCACGGAACATTTAAAACTATGCCTGACGACGTGTCCACGATTGAGTGGTTCAAGAGCGTAATCGATCGATACGACGCAGGTACTGTTCACGAGCAACCTGGGCGACGCCTCGGCCCATATTTTCAGCAATCTACCGTCCAGCTGACCAGCCGAAATTCCAAACACCAGTGACACGGGCATCGGCAAACCTTTGTTGATCTCTACGTCCGTATGCTGCGAAGGTTCGGCATCGAAGCGGACCGCTTCGGCTCCAGCAATGGCGTCGGGAGACCATCACCAGTTCTGGTTGCAGAGCGGTCGTCGTTCTTCGCGAGGATTCGGCCTGATTGCCGGCTTGAGCTCAAACCGGCAATCAGGCCCTGGATCATTTCTCTGCGTTTGATCACGGTTCAGATTCCCTGTGAAGGCCTGGAAGCAGAAGTGGGCGTCACGGACTCGTTTCCCGGCAGTGGCAAACGATACCGTTGAGCTCTCTTACTTCACCTCGGTCAGTTCCAGCATTGTGTCGGCGAATGCTTTACCAACCAGTATGAAGAAACGTCCTTCGCCATAATAGTGGTAGCCCTTGTTCGACGTTGCACGCTGGAGCATTGCCTGCTCTTCCTGAGTAATAGGGTTCTTCTTCAGGTCGCGGTCTTTGTTGAGCCAGCCAGCGGTCTGGATCGCCACGATCTCGGGATGCAACAACGGGGCTGTTTCGATCGCCCGGGCATTTCCTTGGAACTCGGACACGGTGTTGATAAATCGTTGTCCGTTGCGGACATCTTTCTGTTTGGGATTCTCTTCATTGTGCGGTCCATTGACCCCCATGACGCCGACAACGACCTTCATATCGGGAGCTTTAAACTCACTGCGGAGGTCCTTGATAAGGTGCACAAGATTTCGGCCATACTGCTGGCGGCCGGTGACGTCGAACATGTCGTTGAATCCCTGGAACCACACGAGGCCGACTATCTCGTAGCCGTCTTTTTCGTTGTAGGAAGGAAAGCGTTGCTTGAGATTGTTCAGTGTGGCGTGTGTGTATCGAACGAGATTTCGATACTGAAGACCTACCACTGGCTCCTGACGTCCACCGTTGAACCTGTCCGCGACTTCCTTCGAGAGCACCTGTGAGTCAAGTTTCTCATTTTCCGTTTCTCCGGCACTGGGCGGGCGAAAGTTGACGTGAAGACTCTGTCCACCCGGCGCGAATTTGATCAACAGCACCTGCTCGTCAAACGCTTCGCCCATGCAATAACCGAATGAGTACTCCGGTCCGATATTGCTGCCGAGCTTGTCATAATTCCTGCGACCTCCGAATCCCGGCTGGAGTCTGTCGTAGACCCCTGCATTGGCAATCCAGACATCATCCCGAGTCACCAGCCTTTCGCCATCCGGCTTGAACGTCTTAAGTAGAGCGGCGCGAGACGGAACCTGGTCTTCGCCAAGAAAGTCGACAGTCCTGACATGAGCCTGCCCGTCCATATTGGATTGACCGGCGAGTATGAAGACCTTCAGCGGGCCGGCTTCGGTCGTTGAAGTGAAGGCGGCGAATAAATGCGAGACACAGATAAGGGCGATTGTCGATTTCATGCAGGATGACCTGTTCGTCGGAGGATGGTCGCAAAGCAGATATCACAGATGGTTTGCTAAACATTAAGACTTCGGAACTTATAATCGAGTTCTCTAGATCTTTCATGCTGCCATCGGAATCGAAGTACGCTTTGTAGGCATCCGGAAGCGTCTTCGCGTCGCCGAGTGTTTCGTTGTCGCCCATGAAGATGCGGAACACCTGGCGGACAATGAACTGCTCGAATTGTCGCGATATGACGAGTCGCTCGATCAATTCGAACGGAGTATCGACAGTTCCGTCCAGAGCAGGATCGCCGGGAGCGTGTGATGGCACCGGTTGCTTCGACACGTTCACCGATTTCCGTTCGCGGGTAACGCACAAAGTCGTTGAAGCTTTCGAAGGGTAAATTCGAGCGGCTTCGTTGAATCATTCAACGGTAAGCTACAAGACGAGTTGCTCTACGTGGAACTGTTTGACACTCTGCCAGAGGCACAAGTGCTGACCGAACGCTGGAGAGTTCCTTACAACACAGTCAGACTACACCGTTCCCTTGGCTACAGACCACCGGCGTCAGAAGTTGCTGTGGCAAGTAAAGCTACAACTTAAAAAGTTGATTCATTCACATAGCATGTCAGCAACGCAATCCACCCTGAATCGAATCGCAGATAGAGGACCTATTGCTGCTCGTCCATTGGAAATTTCTATCTGCGCCGCCTTGCAAATCCGGAAACTCAATGACTGCGATTACTCGTTCAATCACCCTGTATTTCACGTGTCTGGTCCTTTTGTTGCAATTGCCTGACACTGCGCTGGCTCAAAACACCGGTCCGGAATCGCCGGTCTCCGATACGAGACTGACGACAACCGTTGATCTTCTGCGAGGGTTTAATGACGGCGAGCTAACTGCACTCCGGAAGAAGATCCCGCAGCGGCCTGAGCCGGAACTCGGCGCTGCAAAGCCTCGTCTGGCGATAGTTTCGGGGATTGTGTTCGATGATCGCAATGGCAACGGGGCACAGGACGACGGCGAAGCCGGACTTGTGGATGTCAATGTAACGGATGGTGAGCGAGTCGTTAGGACCGGTGACGACGGCGGCTTTCAGTTTCAGATTCGCTTTGATGAAAATCCGCATCATCGATTTGTTGTCGTGACGCGGCCGACGGGATTCCGGGCGACGGGGTTATTCTTTCAGCGAATTCCGTTTGATGAGCCGCGCGTCGAGTACTCCGTTAATTTCGGACTCGTGAGTGACCCGGCCTCAGCGAAACGCGAGTTCTGGTTCATGACGGCGAGCGACAGTCAATTCACGAATATCGAACAGATGATCCCTACGGCGAAGGACTACGCTCAGGTGACGTCGGCACCGGCGCTGCCGCGTCTTGGTAAACCGGCTTTTCTCGCGACGGCCGGCGACCTGACAATGGCCGGTTCGCAGTACGAATGGGACATGTACGACTTCATCCGTGGGCAGTCCAAAATTCCCGTCTATGAGGGCTTCGGCGGACACGACGGCAACTGCCTCGACCCGCGGTGCACGGTCAGTTTTGAGCAGCGGATCGGGCCGCCGTATTACTCGTGGGATTACGGCGGCGTGCATTTCATTCAGCTCGTGTCCGAGACGAGTTACCTGCGTCAACCGGCTCGCGAACGGCAGAGCGACTGGCTGCAGGCCGACCTGAAATCGCTGCCGCCGAAGACGCCCGTCATCGCAGTCTCGCACTACCCGCTCAGTGCAGACTGGTTCGATCTGCGGCGTGAAGAGGGCATCAACGTCATCTGTCAGATCGGAGCCCACTGGCACGTTGTACAGGCAGGCAGTCGAGGCGGCGTGCCGGTCCTCAATAGTGCTCCAGCCCGCGGACGCGACTGGGGAGCATATTCTCGCACGTATCGCTGGGTGATCGTCACGCCCCACGGAGTCCGCTCACGGCTCCGCGTGGCTGGTCAGTACAAACGACTGCAGGTCGTCTCTCCGGGGGCCACTGCTCGAACCGGGAAACAGCCGCTTGTCGTTCTGGCGTATGATACGGCACTCGAAGTAAAATCTGTGACCGGCCGCATGACATCACCCCGCGGTACGCAAGCGACCGCGAAGTTCAAGCAGCAGGGCGACTGGTCATGGCACAGTCAATTTAATCCTCGCGAACCGGGCGAATGGATTGTCGACCTCACCGCGACAGACATAGCCGGCAGCACCTGGAAACGCCGGCAGACCGTGAAAGTCGAACGACAGGGCCGGGCACTTGAGCTCCCGACATCCGACTTTCCGACCGTCCTGTCCGGCAGTCCGCCAAGAGTACATAAAAGTGGTCCATCAGCGGCAATTTTTCCACTGTGGGTGACTCACACCGGCAGCGCTCACGTGCTGCACAACTCGCCAGTCGTAGCGGACGGTCGCGTGTACGTCTCCGTCGGAAATCCAAATGCCGGCACTCCCGAAGCGGGAGTTTTGTGTCTTAGCGCTACTACCGGAGAGGTGCTCTGGAAAGCCAATTCCCCGCATGGCGACATCCGCGGCCCGGTCAGCGTCCACAAAGGTCACGTCTACGCAATCACCGGAGACAGCAACGTTGCCGCGTGGCACGCCGACAACGGTCGCCTGCTCTGGAGCAAGCCAATGCAGTCAAGCTACGCTGCAGGCCGCCCCCTGGCGATCAACAACACACCGCCCATCCCGACGCGCTTTGGCCTGCTGGTGACCGACTGGCAGAAGCCGCAGTATCTGCTCGACTACAGCAGCGGCGAAAGGCTCTCCACGCTGCAAGGCGACACTGGCTACTACGCGTCCTTCGCAACGGTGTTCGACGACGTGATGTATTCCGTCCGTCGAGGCGGCGGCAGTGCGATCCACCTACCCGACGGCAAGCAACTCTACAGTTTTGATGAGTCCTCGCGTTCGACATCAGCCCCGATCGTGGTTGCCGGAAAACTGATCTACAACGGTTCGAGCGGAATCAGAGTCCGTGATGCCGCGACTGGCGATCTGGTCTGGCAGAAAGGCATCGCCAACGCCGGCTATCAGAACGCCATTCCGGTCGTGTGGGGTGATCGAATTCTCGTCAACGGCACTGACCTGGTGATTCTCGACCTGCAAACCGGCAAGACGCTGCACACCATCCCATGCGGCCGCGAGCCCGATCGCTTCCACCGTTCCCGCCGCCAGGCCATGAGCGGAAGCTCAACCCCCGTCGTCGCCGGCGACATCGCCTGGTTCGGCCACGACGACACGTCACTCCGCGGTATCACCCGCGATGGAAAAATCGTCTGGGAACACCGCCTCGGCACTCCAATCAAAACGGCTCCCGCCGTCACCGGCAACCTGCTCCTTGTGCATGACTTCGCCGGCAATCTGTGGTGTTTCGAAGGGACAGGAAAGTAGGTTGGACCAATTGGCCTGTGCGCGAGTGTGTCTTTCAAAGCAACACGCCGTTGCCGGTAATCCTCGCGTTGAGGCAGGTTCAATACGGTTTCGATGGGCGGTCGCGATCACCGCCGCGAGACAGGAAATCCTTCGTCGCGGTGTTTCGAACTCGATCACTGAATGTATGACGCGACAATGTGCTGTATCATTCTGACTATGCGCCGTCCATGAATTCGTGGGACAGCAACCAGGTATTAAATTCACAAAGTGACTGTTTTTTGCGAGCCAGAACATGAAGCCACCCCGCTCACTCTTTCGCTATCTGTTGTTCCCGATTTTATGCGTGATCACTGTCACTTTGCATGCTGCTGACAATACCTCAGAACACAGCAAACCGTCGGCGGCGACGTTAGGCAATTTACTGAAGAAGCAATTTTCCACGATGACTTTGGCGCGGACTGCGGCGTTTGAAAACCTGAACGGAGAGGCCGATCTGCGACGGTGGCAGGATGAGCGGCGCTCGTTCTTTCGCCGGCAAATTGGGGCGTTTCCAGAACGAACGCCGCTCAACGCTCGCGTCACCGGGCGACTGCAGGGCAAAGGCTACCGCATTGAGAAAGTGATCTTTGAAAGCCGTCCGCGGCATCATGTCACAGCTTCGCTTTATCTGCCTGAAACTCAGAAACCATGTCCCGCGATCCTCATTCCGTGTGGGCATAGCCATACGGGCAAGGCATCGGGGCAGTATCAGCGTGCGGCGATACTCTTTGCACGCAACGGTATGGCAGCATTGTGTTATGACCCGGTCAGTCAGGGAGAGCGTTATCAGGTAATTGACCGTGACGGCGGCCATGCGCATTTTGAAGACATCCCGCGCAAGCTCGCCGTGCCGCATCCATCCGTTCGGCATCTCTGTACGACCGAGCACACGCTGATGGGGATTGGAAGCATCCTGCTTGGCGAGAACATCGCCCAGTATCGCATCTGGGATGGAATGCGAGCCATCGACTATCTGCAAAGCCGTCAGGATATCCAGGCGGACAGGATCGGGTGCACAGGAAATTCCGGCGGTGGTACGTTGACCTCATACCTCATGGCGCTTGACGACAGGATCATCGCTGCGTCACCCGGGAGCTACCTGACGACCTTACAAAAACTGATTGAGACGAAGGGCCCGCAAGATGCGGAACAGAACATTTTCTCCCAGGTCGCCTTTGGCATGGACGCCGCTGACTACGTGATGATGAATGCGCCAATTCCAATCCTGATCTGCGCTGGCACGCGAGATTCGACGTTTGACATCCGCGGCACACGTGAAGTTTTCCAGCAGGCGAACCGTTTTTACTCGCACCTTGGCTTTCCTGAACGGGTCGCGTTGCATGAGGCGGATGTACCACACGGTTACTACATTCAGCACCGCGAAGCGGTAGCCCGCTGGATGCATCGCTGGCTGGTCGGTCACGAAAAAGTGATCTGGGAAAAGCCGCGTTCTGAATGGCCGGCAAAGGTCACCGACGAGTTTCTTCGTTCCCTCAGCGAGCCAGTTTGGACGGCCGAACAACTGCAGTGTTCTCCACGCGGCCAGGTGATGTTGATGGATGGCGAACGCTCGGTCTTTCACATGAACACCAACAAGGCCACCGCTCTGACGAAGCTGCGGCAGGAGAAGTGGCGAGCCGCGTCCGCCAATGAGAAACGCCACATCATCCACCAGGCGATCGGCCTGACGGAGATTGGCTCCGTTAGGTTTGAAACGACCGGCTCGGTGGACGCGAACAGTTACTCCATCAACGACATTTTAATGCACCGGACGGATGGAATTCAGCTCGCCGCAAAGTCCTATGTTCCGAAAGGTGAAATCACCGGGCACGTCCTCTACCTGCACGGCAAGGGAATGGCGGCCGATAAGGTTCCCATCGCATTGGTGAAACAGGGCCAGCAGGTCCTGTCCGCCGAATTGAGCGGAATCGGTTTAACGGATGTTCCGCACGACAAACGGACCTGGGGATACGGCCGGTTCGGCCTCGACAACCAGGAGATCTTCACTGCCTATCTCATGGGTGATTCCTTTGTCCGTATGCGAATTGCCGACGCGCTTTCGTGGACGCGTCACTTCGGTGATATAAAGGTTGAACTGATCGGCGTCGAAGAGGCAGCCATCCCCGCATTGCATGTCGCCGCGCTCGCACCCGAGCAATTCCAACGGATCAGAGTAGAGAAAATGGTTCGCTCATGGACTGAAGTGGTGTCGGAACCGGAGCATTACAATCAACTGGTCAATGCAGTTCACGGCGTGCTTAAGCATTACGATCTGCCGGATCTCGTGGAGTTAACGAAGGCGAATATGTCAGATTCCGTCGACGTCAATTGGCGACCATAGTCGGGAAACTTGTTCTACAAATCCGTCCATTAATCCGCGACGAACTGAGAATACCGATGAAGCTTCTATTAGCAGCTTGTCTTATCTGCGCGACGTTGTCGGTTTACGCCGAGACAGATTCAGCAGACATTGCCGTGACGACTGATTTTCCGGGCGGCTCTGCAACCGTGAAGTCCATCGACAGGAAATCCGGAGTCATCCACATCACGCCAAAAACTCAGTCGGAGCGGGGCTGGCCCTGCTGGTGGTATCTGAAAGTCGAAGGCGCACAGAAAGGACAGTTCATCACACTGAAGCTGACTGCCAGCGAGAGTGAGTACAAATCGGGGCGGGTCCTCAATGCGGCCTGGTCTCAACCTGATCGGGCGGCAGTAAGTGTCGATAACGTGACCTGGTCCCAGACACCGACATGTCGGAAAGAAGATGGCACAGCAACGTACAGAATCGAGGTCCCTGCCGAAACATTCTGGCTGGCATGGGGCCCGCCATTTCTACCAACGCAAGCGGACGAAGTTCTGCAGTCGCTCAAGTCACGACTACCCGGTTCCACCTTATTTGAGTTAGCGAAAACTCGTGGTGGACGATCCGTTCAGGGAATCCGCATCGGCGATGCGAACGAGCAAAATGCCGCCAGATACGGCGTCTGGATTCAGGCGAGACAGCATGCCTGGGAGGCTGGTTCCAGTTGGGTAGGCCAGGGATTTGTAGAGTGGCTGGCGAGCGATGATCCAGCCGCCGCCAATCTGCGCCGCAACGCCACAGTGTTCTACGTGCCGATCATGGACGTGGACAACGTTGCAATGGGCGCAGGTGGCAAAGATGCCGTGCCTCGTGATCACAATCGAGATTGGGACGACATGCCGCACTATCCGGAAGTATCCGCCGCCCAAAAGCAAATTCTCAAACTGAATGCCGACGGAAATTTCGACGTCTTTATTGATCTTCACAATCCTGGAGGCAGTGAACGCCGCCCCTATTTCTTCGGTCCGGCCAATCTCGACAAGCTCCCTGCGATTCAACAGCAAAACCACGCACGATGGCAGGCGTTTTGTGCATCGGCCATCTCGGGACCACTTCCGTTAGAGCCCCGATACAAATTCGCGACATACGTAAAAACAGACGAAGAGCGAAATCGAATGAGTGCCAACTGGGTACGGAACCACACGTCCAGTCACATTCTGTCGACGACTTTAGAAACCGTCTGGAATACCCCGCATAGTACTCAGCAGGGCTACATGAAAGTTGGTGCTCAGCTTGGAACGTCCCTCAGCAGATACCTCGAGGCAAATCCACGTGAGCAGGTCAATCAATTGGAAGTGGTGGCCAGTCCACGCGTCACGTTGGTCCAGCGTGAAGGGATCACAGGAGGTGGCCATCCGGTGATCGCGGGAGATCGTGTTTTGAATTTCTATCCGAATCACCCGGATGACTTCGGCGGCTCGAACGGAACGGCATCGGCGATTTCCACCGACGGCGGCATGACCTGGACACAAGGCCGCGACAACTGGCCCATAGCCGGAACGATCGACCTCTGGGCGGAAAGGCTCAGGAGCGGCGACCTGCTCGCTTTCGGAATCAAATGGGTACCCGATCCCAAAACGCGTCGTGATGCGAAGCTGCCCGACGTCCCTGCCGACGCATACCAGATCGCCATGTCCAGCGATCGCGGGCAGAGTTGGAAACTTGAACGAGCCAGGATCGAATGCCCGCCAGAAATCGGCGGTATCGCTCGACCATTGCCGCACATCATCGACGGTGAAGATGGCTTGCTGCTGATGCCAGCTTACACCTGGAGCAAGCGAGGCAACAAGGTCGTGTTGTTGCAGAGCAACGATGGCGGTCGGTTGTGGAAGGTTCGATCCGTCATCACCACCGCCGTCGCGATGATCCAATCCGGAGCCCGGGTTACCACACCCTGGCTGGAAGCGACCGTCTCGCCAACCAGGGATGGCGACCTGATGGCAATCGTTCGCAGCGGCAGCACGGTAAAATCCAAACTCGCCTCAGTGCGTTCGACCGATGGCGGCAAGACATGGGAGCAACCGAAAGTTCTTCCGTTTGCCGGCAAGCTGCCCACCTTACACCTGCTGAACAATGGTATCCTCACACTCACAACCGCGTTGAGTCGCAACCATTGCCGCGTGTATCTCTCCGACGATGGGACCGGTCGCAACTGGAGTCGTGCCTTTGTTATCAGTAGCCTGACGGGCGGAAATGTCGGCGTGGCGGTCGCTGGCGACGACAGGCTTATCATGACCAGTCCGGCAAACCGCAGGATCGATGCCTGGCATCTGCGAGTCGGCCCTGAACCACTGCCAGCAGAAGCCCTCAATCCACCCTCTGATCTGAAGTTCAAAGACGGCACGCTCACCTGGACAGCGTCGACGAATGCCGTCGCGTATCGTGTGACTCCCGTACTCATTCAATCCGGCGAAATCTGGCCGACGACACTTGTCCAACCGTATGCAGCCATTCAGACACCAGACGATTCCTGCCAACTGAATCTCCGCCGTCAGCTTCTTCTCGGCAGCATTTACGCCTTCGAAGTCACTGCTGTGGACGCGCAAGACAGAGTGTCTGGTGCCACGCGCAGCTCGGAATTTCAACTACCATGACAACAATAACCACACAACGTGGACTCCATGACGCCAGACACACGATCAGGACGATTGTCGTACTGGTGGGATTGGCAGTGGTTTCAGCGCAGCCGCTGCTGGCGACACCTCCATTCGGTCACCCCGATCAGCCGTATGACCGACTTCCTGGCACGCTGCAGACGTCTCATATATCCTGGGCGAAACCACTTGGCGGCGGGGCGCTGGATGCATTGTTCATCTGTCCGTACAAGGACTCGCGGGAAGTCGTCGAGTTGGCTCAGCGGCTGGAACTGAATTACAAAGTCATCATGAACGCCGGCCACACCGCATGGTCGGACGGTTACTTTGAAGGTGACGCCGCCACGCCTCTGAAGGGCGTTGAGGCGAAGACGGTTCTCGAAACGCTTTCACAGAGAAGACTTGCCCTGGAACACCGATACGATGTCATCGTGATAGCCAAGGTGTCGTGGCAGGTGATCCCTCAGCATATTCGCGACCTGATTCTCGCTCACGTCGAACGGGGAACAGGACTTGTGTACGTTTCCCCGCATCGAATGAAGCCGGGGTGGAATCGGCGCGTACCCGCCGACGATGAAGACGAGACGTTTCGTCAGTTGTTCGAATCCGCCGCGGACAAGGACACACGCCAGCAGATTCTCAGTGCATTGCCGCTCGATGTGATGCCGTTGCATCTGCTCGAACGCTTCGAAGACTACAATCCGCTCCTCAGACCACGGCATCAGTGGCAGCAGGCTGCGCTGGCGTTGTCCGCTGCAACCCATGGCAAGGGGCGTATTCTCGGGCTTGATTATTTCGATGAGGCAATCGCGAAACGCACCCACAGTTCACTGACACCGAGCTATCAGCATCGGCTCGGCGATCACGATGAGGTGATCTACGACTTGTCTCATGCCCTGCTGACGCGGGCCGTCCTCTGGGCGACCAGACGTCTTCAGCCGGAGCCGATCGCTATTTCAGTGCAGGCCCCGGAAACGGATTGGCCAGCCCCGGTTGATGCTGAGATCGGCGTTCTGCGCTGGCGGGTGAATACGTCAGCGACCGTTATCCGTCGCCGTGATCTTCCGAGCACGAAGATCATGGTTACAACGCCAAAAAAATCACAAGCGGCGCGAACCACCATTACACTCCGTCGGCGCATGACCGGACTCCGCGACAACACAGCGGGATTTCCGGAAGAGGAATCGGCGGTGACTCAAATCGACCTGCAGCCCAGCCGATTGCTGCTGCAGCGAGACCTGCAACCTTCCCCAGGTGGAGTCTCGGTCTTTCAAGTGCCGATGCTTGCTCGCGGTACATACCTGGTCGATGTCCGCACGTTTGACAGTGGTGACGCGGTGCTCGACTTCGCGTCGAAGTCAATTCGCGTAGAGAGTGAACAACGAGTCGCCGAATTGACCACAGATTCGGATCGCTACCATGCGGGCGGCCGGATTTGTGGCAGCGTATCCCTCGCCAGGCCACTCGACGCAACCCAGCGCGTCATGATCTCTGTGAACGACACGTGGGGACGATTGGTGCATGTGGGGCCTGTCCGGACCTCAACTACTGAAGACACACAATTCAACTTCGAGATTCCAATCACACATCCATTGTCGGAATTGTGGGACGTCCATGCCTGCATCATGGACGATCACGGAGTGGTCGATCGCCACACTCTGCCCGTTCCGGTTGTCAACAATTCGTTCGATGACTTTCTGTTTATGCTGATCTTCTCGCCGACGCCGGGGCGATCCAACTGGAAAGGAGCCCTGCATGCACGGCAACTGCGTAAGTATGGGATTAATGCGAATTACACTTATCTGATTTACAGTCAGCACGAACAGTTCTTTCACAACGCGCGCGAACATTTGCGAAGCGTCGTCTACGCCGAACATTCGGGCGAGTACTTGTCGCCGGCCGATAAGAACACGGACTATTCGGTGGAGCAAACGACGTACGATCTCGCCGAAATCAGTCGCATGCTCCGGCACATCGCCGACACGGGCGAGAAGCTCGACCCGAAGGAGTTTCCATCTCGCATGGGTCACTTCACCGCCGACTGGTTCAACTCGCGAATCGACCATTACAAACTGGCGGGCCGTTTCGGTTCGCCGTTTTACACGCTCACCGGCGAGAACTACCTGCTGGGCGAATTCAATGGCGTAGAGAATTCCGGTTTCGCTCCCACCACCACAAAAGTTTTTCAGAAGTGGTGTCGGGAGGAATTTTCCAACAATCTCGACTCGCTCAATCGTGAATGGGGCAGCGATCTGAATAGCTGGGACGACGTGCGCGGGATCATGCTGAAGGCCGCGGTGGAACAGGACCAGATGCCACGATGGGTCGACTTTCGCTACTTCATGCGCTCGCGAGTCTGGAGTCAGTTCTTCATCGACTGGACGGACATGTTGCGAAGCGCCATTCCGAATGCTCGCACGGGACGAGTGGGGCACGATCATCATGACTTCTCCCGCTACCGCCACCAGATGACGAGTTCGAAACTCTATATCGGCCAGGAGAAGTTCCCCGAATGGCGACACGCGTTGACTGCTGAACTGCCGCAGTCCTTCGGCAATGACGAGGGGTTTCTGATGGCTCCGCAGTCGATGATCCGCTGGACGCACGACTTGCAATCGAAGACCAATCGCAAACGCTGGCCGTGGATGGTGCTGATGCTGGGGCTGGACGGATTCGACTGGGAACGCGGTCTGGAGGCTCCGACGCTCGGCGGCGAACACTGCTTCACGCCCGACTATTCAGAACCGTTGCCATACTTCCGCGACATCTCGGACAAGGTGCTGACGATTCAACGCGGCATTGGCAGGCTGACGATGGCCGCGAAACCGCATCGATCGAAAGTGGCGATGCTGTGGTCGCCTCGCAATCACTACATCTCGCGATTGCAGCCGTTTGAAGAGAACGGGTTCTCGGGCACGTGGATGTCCAACGTCAGCGTAATCGGCGGAGCCGTTAGCGACGCGCTGTCGTTAATGAATTCGATTCGCATCCGGCCGACCATCATTGCCCCCGAAGATGTCGTCGCCGGAGACCTCCAGCGGCGAGGATTCAAGGCACTCATCCTCCCTTACAACAAAGGCATGTCGCGGCAGGAAGCGGCAGTGATCCGCAAATTCGTTGCAGCTGGCGGCCTGCTCATCGCGGACAATGATCCGGCGACCTACAGCCAGCATGGCCGAAAACTGGACAAGCCGGAACTGGCGGACCTGTTTCCCGCGACAGACCAGAATCACGTTCAGACGTATGGCAAAGGTCATGCAGCCTACCTGCCGAATGTGATCAACGGCTATACGGATCGGCTGGAGAACGACGACCACAGCGGGGCTGACATCGTTGCAGAACTGCTCGCGAAACACGCAGCTCAGCGACCTCTCATTCAGTTACTCGATCAGAACGACAAACCACGTCGTGATACTCTGATGCGAGTATTCCACAACGGGGAAACAACTCTGGTCGGCTTGCTTCGAGCCCAGACCGCGGCTGCCGATCACGTGGCCAGAACTACGGTCAAACTGCCGGCCGTGCGACACATCTGGGACGTTCGCAGTCAGACATACCTCGGTCAGACAGACACACTGCGAATCAACCTCGATCAGCAGCCCCGCTTTCTTGCGCTCCTTCCAGATGATCCGGGAACCATCCGATTGCAGGCGGGCACGGCCGTCGTCCCAGGTGCGACGTTGACATTGTGCGGACGCGTTGGCGCAGAGCAACCAGACGGTGACACAGCCATGAGTCACGCAATCCACGTCGAAGTCTTCACGCCCGACGGGAAAGAACTCGAGTGGCATCGCCGCAACGTTGTCTTCAGAGGTAGCGCAATCAGCGTCGACCTGCCCATCAGCTTGTCAGCAGCCCCTGGTCGATATCGAATCGTCGTCGAGCACGCCATCACGGGGGCGACGAGTGAAACGACGTTTGACGTCATTCAAAAGTGAGAATCCGATCCATGCATGCTTTAAGAAACATCAGCCGTTGGGCATTAGACCGCGGTTTGCTAAGAGAACCGAAGGCTGGCGCGGACCGGCTGATCTTTTCGCGCGCTCGCAGAATAAGCCTCATGGGCAGCCTGCTACTTTGCATAGCATACATACCTTTGAGCGTTTCATTGGCCGACGACAACTCCGAAACACTGATCGTCGACGACGATTTCGACAAGTGGGACTGGATCCCGATTGATTTCAATCAGCGTCGCGATGGTCGAAAACGCATCAAGGAAGGTCGCGTTCTTCCGTTCGACCACCGAGGTCCGTTGCTGCGAATCGCCGACGGCTTCAAGTTGCCATCAGGCCGGATGCTGAAAGACAAGGAAGCTTACAAAGGCCGGTCGACATTGCTTGAAGATACACAGGTTGGACTCCACCACCGCTACTCATCGATCATTCGCCCGGATACCAGGTACCGCTGGTCAGTCGCCGTGAAAGGCAAGGGCAGATTTCAGTTTCGAGCCTGGGTGGGGGCGAACAATCCCAGGTCCGGCAAATTTCGGTGGCTCGGATTCTCGAATCTGATTGAAGTGACCGCGTCGGAAGACTGGATGGTCCATGAGGGCGTCTTTCAGTTGCCCGAGCTAAGTGCTCCTGGATTTCTTCTGCCGGAGAAAGTGTCGGCAGCCATCGTCATCGATCGGAGCGACCGAGTGGCAGTGGATGCGTTTCGTGTATGGCAGATCAAATGAAGTATGAACGCCGCCCGCCTGTCAACACCAGAGATAAACCACCGATGGCACGGCTCACAGGCCACAGATTTATGCAACATTACATCTTCCTTTTGATGCTCTCGATACCTTCACTTGCCGTGGCCGCGCCACCGTTCGGCACGGCTGAGGGCTTATTCGATCTCTCGAATTCAAAAACGCTGGGACTAACCACGATTCCCTGTGAGTATGTCGAGATTCATCACGCGACCGAAGAGAGTGGATTCCGGTTTGCTCATCATCCGGGCCTGATCGCGTTTAAAGGTCGGATTTACTGCTCATGGTCCAACGGTCGTGTGCATGAGGACCGGCCGAATCAACGCGTGCTTTATGCATCGAGCGCAGATGGCAGTACCTGGTCGGCGGCTCGGGTTCTTACTGCACCACCAGAGAGCGTTTACGGCAGTTGTGTCGCCGCCGGGTTTCACGTTCACGGTGAGAATCTGGTTGCCTGTTTCACGCTGACGCACGACTACCCGACTCCGAATCTTCAAAACGAAAAGAACGCCGCGTGGGCGATCGTTTCGCAAGACGGCATTGACTGGGGCGAGCCAGCGAAGATCGCCTCAGGCTTCTACATCGAAGCTCCGCGAACGCTATCGAACGGCCGATTGTTTCTCGGCGGCGAGCATACCGGAGAAATCTGGAAGTCGCATCAGGCACGAATGCGGTTGCTGTATACCGACTCGGCAAACGGAATCGACGGCTGGAAGCAGGCTGCCATCGACCCGTCCGTCGTGAAGCCGAACGGCTTGAAAGTGTTTGGTTACACCGAACCTTGCCCATTCGTTCGAGACGATGGTGTCATTGTCTGCCCGTTCCGCAATCAAAGCGGATTTCTCTACGCAAGCGTCAGCCTAGACAACGGCGAAACGTGGAGCGTTCCGCAGCAGACTAACTTCCCGGATGCAATGGCACGGTTCAACACGGGCCGTTTGCCGGATGGGCGAGTTTACCTCATCAATAATCCCGGCCCCGGCCAAATAAATCGCAGCCTGCTGACAATTTCAATGAGTCACGACGGTGTTCTCTTTGATCGTGCCTGGATCATCCGCGGAGAACCGACGACTCAGCGTTTCAAAGGCAAGGGAAAACGCGACGGCTGGCAATATCCGAGTTCACTGGTTTGGAAGAATTCACTCTTCGTCGCCTGTTCCGTCAACAAAGAGGACGTCGCCATTACGCGGGTTGACCTGGACTCATTCGGTAACAGAGCAAGGAAGTGAGTGGAAAACACCAGGAATTGCATCTGCACTGTTGCGAGCTGGATCTATCCGGTTCGAGGATAAATTAAGGCGGGCCTACCGCACTCCAGACGCTTGCTTGACGAAAACCGCAGCGAAAAGGGCATACGATGTCACAATGGTCTTGTGTTCTGGAACTGGATAGTCAACGTCAAAGAGTCGCCGGCAGCGAGACCACGCTGTGTGATGCGATCCGTGCTGGTGCGGACCTGCGTATTGGGACAGCATTTCGACACGACGAGCACATCGATACCACGTCGGACTGCAACGAGCGGATTCGCGAGGTGATGGACTTTCGAGTGACCTACCTGTTGGACAATCGCTGGACGGCAGGGATTGAAACGCTTCGCATGCCGATCGCGTTGCCCGATGGTTTTGGCCCGCGGGCATCGATGTCATTCTTTATTTATAATCAGGATGGCCACCAGGCGATCGCTCGACCTCACCTGGATGGTCAGCACGCGTCTGGGAAGCCTGGCGCTTCGCCGATTAACGAATATGCCGAGATGCCCAGGTATCGTGAATTGGAAAGCTGGGACGCAGACACCAATGCACCGAGTAGTAACTTTGTCTACGAGTTTGAGTACTTCCGCTATTTTGTGCACGACGCCTGGAAAGAAGTCCTCTCACACGATGCAGAAGGTCGCATCAACTCAGGATCTGTAGACGACCTGGCCAACGCATTTTCCGACGCCCGGGAGATCAAAGTCGCCATTGGCAATCTCTGCAACGACCTCGCCGATACTGATGACGCTCAATTAGAACATGAAGTGTTTGTTCATATTGGTGCCGGTTACTACTACATCGACCGAAAACAATTCATGGCGTCCGCCAATCCCGTAGTTCGGACTCGCCCAACGATTCCGCTGGGCTACCGCACGTCCCGCTGGGATTTCGGCTGGCTCATGCCACGCAGCGATGGGCATTTAGCACGATGGCTCTGCAATCCCTACACTTTGCAATTCGAAAAAACGACCACGAAACATCCGATGCGGTGGTTCGTCAGCCACTAGACCATTTTCATGGTTTCTGTGCAGGAGCGGGAACACTGAGAGGTCTTTGTTACGGTAGTAGGCTTCCTGCAGAACACTGAAAACCAATTATGAAAGTGCTCTGGTTTATCGATCTGACAGCGCAGGAATTTCCGTGACTCGATTCGATTGTCAGTCGCGAAACCGGAATGAGTACAGATCCGCATCATGCAGGACGAACCTCACTCGCACCGGTTGGCCGATCAACGGGGAAAGATCGGTCTTCCGTCTCCAGTGTACGCTGCGGTCGAGTGTGTCGCCGAATAGTTCTTCGCAATCGTCGAGTGAGAATCCGGGCAGTGGCTTGCCTAACGCATCCTGAAGCTCCACTTGAAGACTTCCTGCGGCGGATGTGGCGAAGTTTAAGCGGAGTGTCTTCCCGGTGAAGGTGATTGGTTTCGTGACGAGTTCGCCACCGCTCATCGGAGCCTGTACGGAGACAAAGCCATCCAGTCGCAAACTGTAACGCCGTAGCAGGTCGAAGTTGTCAGTCCAGTAACTCTCGGTTGCGTAGAGCGAGAGTTCGTTTGGGGCTCCTTCGAGCGTTCCTCTCGTTTCGATCGCGTGCCAGCCGATGAATTGATGTCCGTAGTTCCACGTTCCTTTGCGCTGGATCCCTGGACGCAGAAATCCTTCGTTCCAGCGTTTGAAGTGGACGCCATCGCGACTGGCCATCAGCAGCCCTTCGGTGATCGCCCTGCCGTACCGTTCGCTCGCTTTGGCACGCCAGAGGCGGTGTTGCGGTTCGGGGAGCGCTCGCAGCGATGCGGACCAACGGCGTGTTCTATCCGGCCCAGCACTGGCGCGGGCTTCGTGGTCTGGTCCGTCGTTGTGGCCTCGCTCGACATAGCGTGTCGGAAAGCCAATCAACAAATGCGGAGCGCGATGATACGGCTTGACCTGGTTTGTATAGAGTTGTTCCGATGGTGACTCGACGTAGCTCAGATCTTTCTGCTCCGTCCAGTCGATAAAGTCCGTCGACACAGCAGTGCGGATGGCACGATGGCCCTGCGGGTTCCAATCGTCCTTCTTGTCGTAGCCGCCCCTGGTGAAGTATCGCCAATACGCGCGATAGTGGCCGTGTTGAGCATCCCAGAACGCAAGGTTCTGCGAATCGAACGCTCCGTCAGTCAGGATCGGTTTGTCGCTCATCGGTGACCAGTGCAACCCGTCCGGCGATTTGAATGCGAGTAACCCGCGGCGGAAGTCTTTCGGCCGGAAGTTGGCGGGAAGCAGCGCCTTGTAGCGGGCGTCAGGCGGTGCGGCGGGGTTCTGGTCCTTGAACACAGCTGGTTCGCCAGGTTCGGACATTGCGTCTCCGACCTTTTGTTTAACCATGACAATATTGTTCGCCTTGCTCCCCTGGAACTCGTGCAGGCCCAACGCAGGCTTTCGCCAGTGGATGCCGTCATCGCTCTCTGCATAACAACAGAACTGACCGTGAGTGCCGGCATCAACGCCGTTGGGAGTGACGGTGAGTTGCCCGGCTGCGTAGTACATTCGGTATCGCTCACCGTCCTTGAAAATACTGTGATAGACAGAGCCGCTCCCTTCCCACGGTTCGTCGTGTTTCATGACGACTTTTTGCGGAACGGGATGATGCAATCGCAACTCCGCTTTGCCGACAAGCCGGTCGATCAGTCCTCCCTCAACGAACAGTTCACGCCGCGAACCGATGTCAACTGCCTTTGGCGGTTGAGCGATTGCCGACAGCAAAGTCATTTCAAAGAGCAACAAGACGGTAAGGCTGCGCATCATTGAGTTCCATCACTATGTGTGGTACAGATTAATTCGACGAAAGACTCCACAATGCCGGTCGCACCATCCCTGTTCAGTGTATAACAGGCCGTAACAATGTGGCCGAGCTGGATCTCGACGGACTAAATATAACTCTGCCAGCAATTTGTGCGAGCGGCGATTATGCCGTGGCAGATTTCATACCACAAAACACCGGCCAGACGCGATCACGGACCCTGATTCAGATGTCGATCTTCCGGGCTAGACAGCTACATTCATTGTTGACTGAACTCGAATGACCGGCAGGCCGGTGGCTCTGCGAATCCACTATTTTTAATCTGACCTCTACGCGTTCAGAATAGAAGACTCGCCATGATGAGCCAACGATTTCGATCAGCATTTGTCGCATTCAGCGTAGCTGTAATTCTGTCGATCGACACTGTCAGTTCGTCGGCGGTCGAGCCGATCGACATTGGAAGTCGGCGAGAACTTTTCGTCGATCAGTATCTTATCGAGCGACTCGACGGAGTGAGACTGGAGCTGCATCGTCCAACACGCCGCGAAGTCGTATTTCGCTCTGATGCGCCGTGGGAAGGAAATGGCAGCGCCTATCAAAGTGTGTTTCAGGATGGCGACCGCTTCCTGATCTACTACCGCGGCGGCCATCATCCCAATTCGAAAGCTTATCAAACCAGCGAAAACTCATGGGAAACGCTTTGCGTGGCCGAAAGTAGAGACGGCATTCACTGGACGCGTCCCGAATTAGGCATCGTCGAGTTTGATGGTTCAACGAAGAACAACCTGATTCTCGACAGGGCAATGGTAGAGGAAATCCGCGGTAGCCCGGCGCATACCGCCGTGTTCAAGGACACAAACCCCGACTGCCCGGATACTGAACGCTATAAGATTGTGATCAAAGGCAGTCCGCGTGGTTTGTATTTGATGGTGTCGGCGAATGGGTACCACTTCCGATTAAAAAGTGACAAGCCCTTCGCGACCGACGGCGCCTTCGATTCCCAGAACCTGATGTTCTGGGATTCGGTGGGTGATTTTTATCGAGAGTATCACCGCAAGTTTGACAATGGTGTGCGCGGCATCGTGACCGCCACGTCGAAGGACGGCGGCATTTTTCCGAAGCCGGAATGGCTTGCGTATCCCGACGCGGCCGAGCAGGCTCTTTACACCAACCAGGTGCAGCCCTACTACCGGGCGCCGCACATCTTCATGGGCTTCCCCATGCGCTACAACGACCGCGGCTGGTCGCCATCAATGACGGCACTGCCAGGTTTGGAAGAGCGACAGTTTCGCTCGAAACAGTCCGGGAGATACGGCACAACGGTGACCGACGCGGCATTCATGACGAGTCGCGATGGCGTGACGTTTCATCGCTGGGGCGAGGCCTTCATTCGACCAGGGCCGGCAACAAAAGACACATGGGTGTACGGCGACAACTTCATCTTCTGGGGTATGATCCAGACGAAGTCGCATCTGGACGGTGCCGCTGACGACATCTCGCTCTACGCCACCGAAGGCTACTGGGAAGGCGCGTCGACCAGCTTCCGCCGCTATACATTGCGCCAGGACGGATTCGTGTCAGCGACCGCTGGCTGGAAAGGCGGGCGGCTGCAAACGAAACCAGTCGTGTTTGATGGCACACAACTGGAACTTAACTTTGCCACATCCGCAGCGGGTTCGATTCGCGTGGAGATTCAAGACACTAATGGCAAACCGCTGGACGGCTTCTCGCTGGCGGACTGTCCGGAGCTCTTTGGAGACACGATCGCCCGGACAGTTGTGTGGAAGGACGACAGCAAAGACGTGTCTTCGCTTGCTGGAAAACCAGTGCGTTTACTGTTTGAGGTTAAGGACGCAGACATCTACTCGTTTCGATTCGGCATCGATGAGTAACGGGCAAGACGACATATACTCTGACGGAGCCGTGTTGACACCATGATTTACCATCTTCGGTCAGCCGTCTCTGTTATCGTCGCGATGGGCACACTCGGTCTTTTTGCTAACCTTGCTCATGCCGAAGCTCCTCGCCCAAACGTCCTTCTGATCTACACCGACGATCACGCGCAGTGGGCGGTCGGCAGTTATGGGAATCAAGAAGTCCATACGCCTCACATGGATCAACTCGTAGCAGATGGAATGCAGTTTACGCGGGGTTTTACAAAGGCTGTATGCTCGCCGTCACGGGCAATGGTGTTGACCGGCCTCTACAGCCACCGTGTCGGTATTCCAGACTTCATCCCACATGGCAATCCGGTGGTTTCCGGGAATGGGCTTCCGTCTGGGACGTCAACAATCGCCACGGTGCTTAAGCAGGCCGGGTATCGCACCGGGCTGATCGGCAAGTGGCATCTTGGGTACGGCGAGAAGTTTTACCCGCAGAAATTCGGGTTTGATGTCGCCGAAGGCTTCCGCTACATCGCCCCGGATAAAGAGATCAGGAGCGTCGGAAAGATTCCGTTTCTGCTGGATGGCAAAGAGATGCCGCGGTTCCGCTACGACAAGCAGCACACAGATATCCTGGCCGACCGTGCGATCAAGTTTATTGAGAATCGTAGCGACCAACCCTTCTTTCTCTATCTGAGTATTTACCTGCCACACCTGCCATGGGAAGCGATTCCGGACGAAGATCGCAAGCATTACGAAGGAAAGAAGCTCATCGTTCCCAATCTCAGTCGGCATCCGGAAGCGGCCATCAGTGAAGACGAGCTGCGTGAACTGATGAGGTCGTATTATGCAAACATCTCTTGCGCCGATCGAAACATCGGACGCGTGCTGTCCACAATCGACTCGCTCGATTTAACGAAGGATACGCTGGTTTTTTTCATCGGCGATAACGGGTTCAGCGTTGGACAGCACGGATTGCTCGGAAAGGGCAACGCTGTGGTTCTCGGCACAAAGGATCGCAAGCCAAACATGTTCGACGATTCCGTTCTGGTGCCTTTCGCCGCACGATGGCCCGGGGTGATCGAAGCGGGCTCAACCAGCGACGTAATGGTATCGACGATCGATGTGCTCCCCACGTTAATCGAGATCACGGAAACTGAAACACAGTTGCAACTCGATGGAAGGAGCATGCTGCCGATACTCAAGAGCCAGCGCGGCGTAAAATGGCGGGATGAGTATTGCGACACTTACGATATGACTTACCTCAAAGAGGATCACATGCGAATGATCCGGACTGATGAGTGGAAGCTGGTGTTCCACTTTGATGCCGCTGGCAAGCCGTTCCCGTACGGACGACACGAACTCTTCAATTTATCCGCAGATCCCGGAGAGCTGAGGAACCTGTACGATAACGATGATTTTTCCCTGGTACGGCGAAGTCTCGAAGCAAGGCTTCGCAAATGGATCGCAGAGCACGACGTGCGGTAAGCTCTTCATGCTGGTTTAATCACATTGAGTACAGAGACGACAAATGAAACTAATGAAAAGACGCTTTTTTCTCTCCGCCTTCAGCCTGTTCTTTACCGGGCTGACCTCGACATTGTCAGCGCAGACCCCTGCCACTCTGGCCAAACCCACGCCGACCGAGCGAGTGAACCTCTGGCCCGGCAAAGCGCCCGTTGGCGAAGGCAATTTCAAGGATTGCAGCTTAGAACTTGAGGTATTCCTTCCGCCTGCCGACAAGGCCAATGGCGCTGCCATCGTCCTTTGTCCGGGCGGTGGATACATCCGCCACGTCACTGATCGCGAGGGCTATCCCATCGCCCAATGGCTCAACCAGCACGGCATTGCCACAGTTATCCTGGAGTACCGACTGCCGAAACTGCGACATCAGGTGCCGTTACTCGACGCGCAGCGCGCCATCCGTCTCACCCGCGCCAAAGCCGCAGCGTGGATGATTGACCCGAAACGCATCGGCATTCTCGGCTTCTCAGCCGGCGGCCATGTTGCTTCGACTGCCGCCACGCACTTCGATAACGGCAACGCAGATTCGCCCAATCCCATCGAGCGATTCAGTTGCCGTCCCGATTTCGCCTGGCTCGTCTATCCCGTCGTCACGATGGGCAAATACACAAACACCGGATCCAGAAACGAACTGCTTGGTTCCGATCCTCAGCCTGAACTCGTTCGGCTTTATTCCAACGAAACGCAGGTTACGACCGACACTCCGCCTACTTTCCTCGCGCATGCCGTTGATGACAAACCCGTGCCGCCGGAGAATAGCCGCCAGTTTGTCGCAGCCATGAAAGCCCATCGCGTTTCGGTCGAACTGCTCGAACTCCCGACAGGCGGTCACGGTCTGAACGGCTGCAAGGGGCCACTCTGGGAGCAATGGAAAGCCGCCGCACTCCAATGGCTCGCAGGTCAGAAAATGATCCCCGAAGATCAGGCGAGCGACAGATAAAAACATTCAAACGCGGACTGCCAGGCTGTCGGCTGATCGTATCAACCGCCACGTACTGCCGTCCGGAATTAGCAGGTAAGTCGCAGCTGCCGCTCGCCTTACTGCTTGACCGTAACTCGAACATGCAGTCGCGCGGTTGCAGTGACTCCGTCATTCCGACTCCGCTGAACGCGGACGAGGTAATCGCCTGGCTGCTGGTATGTGTGATGTGTGATGGCGTAGCCGTCTTTCGCCTGCTGTTCGGCGTTTCCGTCAGACTTGACGCTGACACGAGGACTTCCGTCGCCGAAGTCCCAGACTTCATTTCCATTCTGATTGCCGAATGAACGAACTTTGAATGTGATTGGGGTGTTGACTCGATTACCCAGTGTGGGCCAATACGCCGCATGGATGCGTGGCGCGTACAGTTCCGGCTGCTCAGGATTCAACACATGTACCTCGGCGAAGTCATAGTCGACGTTTCCGGCCTTGTCGGTCACCTTCAGGATTTCACTGAAGACGCCCGGCTGGTCGTAAGTCCGAATGACACTCGGTCCCGATGCGGTCGTTCCGTCTGAGAACGTCCACTCGTAATGCTGAATGCTGTCCGTCGAACTGTAGGACTTCGATCCGTCCAGCGTGGCGTCGTCACCAGCCATCAGAAAACTCTTGCGTCGCGTGTTGGCCACCAGTTGAGGCTTGTACTGGTTGCGATAGGCTTCCCAAAGAAACGCATAGCCAGCCTGCGTGCCCTACTTGCCGGACGGCTGCCTACTCTTGATTTCAAAGTGCAGATGCGACCAGCCGCCGCTGGCCCCTTTCTTGCCCAGCAGGCCAATTTCTGTCCCCTGATCGATAATCCGGCCCGGACGAATCGCGGCGTTGATTTTGTGCAGATGACTGTAGCGATAGAACCACCCACGTCCGTCCTTCAGATACACAACATCGTTTCTGGGTGCGACTGGAGTATTGCCCTGACCATACTTCGCGGTGGCTCCGCCTTTAAGAAGATACTCCGGCAACACGTCCTCGCCGCTTGAAACCACAACCGCGTCTGTTGCGGCGATGACTTTGACCTGGCGTTCCGAACCGCCGATGTCCAGACCACTATGATAGTAGATCGCCGGGAGGACCTTCGTCCCGCCGTCAACGGGTTCATTATCAAACCACGTGCGTGTTGCAAACCACCGTTGGTCGACGGGATAGATCAGCGAACCTGGTTTGAGTAGAGGAGAGTTGGCGGGCCACAGACGCAGCCTCGCGTCCTTGTCCAGCCCCCAGAAACCCGGAGTACCGTTCGAGTTGTACCCTTTGGTTATCGAACAGTCGATTTGCACGCCGGCAACTTGCCGAGGCAGATTGTACATGCCCGATTCGAGTGTGATCTCCTCGCCATCCACCTTGACCGTAACTTTCGCGCTGCGCACAGCCTGTCGAATCGGATCACGTGTTTCACGCAGGTTTAACAGTTGAACTTCAACGCGTTGGCCGTTGCACAACTCCAACTGCTGCCTCTCGCCGACACTAAGATCGACGACGCGAACGAGAGGCTGCTGCGGTGCAGCCGACAACTCCTGCCGTGCTGGTTCAGTGGCCTGAAGAGCATCAGCCGTAAGACAACAGAGAATCGAAAACACAAGAATATTTTTTGGCCTGGCAAATTTCAGGACTCGCGGACAAATCATGGTTCTCTCGATTCTTCGTGAAGCTCCCTGATTTGATCCGCGCGCAGAGCCCGTCCGTAAATCCGCACGTCTTTCATCCTGCCGTTGAAATAGTCGTGCTGTCCAAATCCAATTTTAAGCGGCATGTCAGGCTGAAGATTCCACTCATGGGAATCGAAAGCGGTGCTTTCGGTGACCAGCTTACCGTCGACATAGAGCTGGAGGCGGTCGTCGGCACGAACTGCAGCGAGGTGGCGCCATCCCGCCGGCAGCTGCTGGTCGTAGGTAACCGCCTTACCAGCTTCGAGGGAGTGAACATGGCCGGAGGGCAGGACACCGCAGAAGAGTTTGCCATCGAACACGGCCATTGACCACGCTCGACGATATTTAACATCCGGCGTGTGATCGAGTTGACCAACATGAGTCCAGTGGCTCTTATCGTCATAACGATAAACATCAGCCATGGGCAGAGTCCCGGCATAGAATTTGCCGTTGTAGACCGACACCGCCATCACTTCCTTTTCCTCTCCGAGACGCCCCACATGAGTCCACTTTTGCGGGCCTTCGAAACGGAACACGGAACCGGTTGGCCATGTGCCTACGTGGAGACCGCCTTCGTAAATCATCATCGAGTAAACCTGTGTGGTATCCGGCACCGGGCCGAGCCTTTCCCAGTCGGTTTTTCCTTTGTAGCGAAAGAACCCGCCGTCATCGTAGCTAAGCCCAAACAAGCTGCCGTTGTGGACGCCGAGGTGAGTCACCCGCAGATCCGGGCAGCCGCAGTCGCTCCATTTGCCGATGCCGTCGAAACGATACAGCCCACGGGTGCGCGGGGTATCGCGCCAGGCGCCTGTCGTTCCTGTTCCGGCGTAAAGTTTGCCTTTGAAGACGGCCAGTCCGCTGATACTGCGGACGTCGGCGACCTTGCCACAATCGGTCCACCTGGTACCGCCTTCGTAGCGGTAGACTCGGCCGCCGTGGCTTTCGTTCGGCGACAGTGGCAGGGATGATCCGCCGCCGCTGTAGAGTTCGGACCCGGCATAGAGCCGACCTTTGTAGACGGCCATGCCCTTGATGGCATTAGCAGGATCCGGAGCGCCGCAGTCAATCCACTTGTCGCCGCCGGCGTAGCGATAAACATGACCCCGATCACGCTCGCCGGGTTCCCAGGTGGATGCGTAAAGATCGCCGTCAAATACTACCAGCGATTCGATTTGCTGATTGGTTCCCGGCCTTCCACAATCACGCCAGTTTTCGCCACCTTTTGCTGCGTCGATTCCAAAGAAAACGTTTCGCCAGTTCGACTGCGCGGAAGTCACCCCTGCATAGTTCATCAGACCGAAATTGAACCCGTTGCGAGTCTTCGGGTCGAAGCAACTCATGATGTCGCCAAGGACGTCATCAAGCTCCTCAGCAGTGTGAATCCATGCCGCGATGGTGAAAGGCTTTGTCCCCAGCTTCGGTGCTCGGTCGGCTGGAACTTCGAGCCAGGCGTCAATGCCGTCGAATGTAGCGCAATGGTCAGCATCAAAGCTCACGCGATGGTTGATCGCGTGATGACCGTTCCCGGAACCATCGCGTGCATCGGCTGTCAGTTTCCAGTGAGCGACGAGACCATCTTCGTCGGCATATGCCGCAATCGGGAACGCAATGGATACCCACGCAAGCGAGATAACGGCTGTATGGACGAAAAGAGATTTCATAAGTGTTTTTCCGATTGAACGATGACTCAGTGACGACGTTTGCGACTCGAAATCGTTCGTTTATTGATTCTGCTTCCGATCGCAATACGTCGAAGACGGGGTGCATGAAGTGGGACAATCCAATTTTCAATTCGGCTGGCGTTCAGGGATTGACTGCATTAACAACGACAATGACCTGCAGAGTGCTTCAAATCCGACATCTGATCCTTTGTAATGGCCCATCCTCACGACGACCAGATCGTGCGAGGGAATGATAATCGTGTACTGGCCGCCGGCACCGGCCATGTAGTACGCCTCTTTGGGAATTGGAAACCGCTCCGTTCCGTTGATCCAGAAGAAGCCTCCGTAGATCGGCCTGCCGTCGGCAACCCATGCAGGAGCCAGCGTGCTGACAAATTTTACAAAGCCCTCGGGCAGTACGCGTTTCCCATTCCAGACACCATCCTGCAGATAGAGATTACCGAGTCGCGACCAGTCACGAGCCGCCCCGAACTCGTATCCCTGCAATAGAAAGTTGCCGTACGGATCGGTTTCCAGAACCATGTCACGCATCCCCAGTTTGTCGAAGAGCGCGCGCTGCGGAAAACTATGATAGTCCTCGCCGCGTTTCTCGACGGCCTGGCGGATCAGGTAGTTCGCCGTAACCGGATCTGAATTGCGATATCGACCTACGGTGTTCGGTGCCCATTGCAGAGGTCGCTTTACGGCCCATTCGAACGAATTGACCGTCCCGGTGTAAACGTAGCGATGGTCGGGATAGCCGTCAGCCGGATCAAAGTCGGGATCATGTGGAGCTCGAAATCTCAGGCCGCTCGACATGTGCAGAATGTCGGCGATGCGAATCTTCCTGCGAGGATCATCCTTATTTTTCCATTCGGGAATCGGCGCGGGTTGATTCAGCGAGTACACGCCATCTTTGATTAAAGTTCCTAACAATGTGGCGGTCAGGCTTTTACCCATGGACCAACTTTCCAGAGGCGTGTGCATGGTGATTCCATCCCGGTACCGCTCGCCGATAATTCTTCCTTTCCAGGTGACGACATAGGCCGCCGTCAAAGCGTCCGGGGACTCAAAAGCGGCGTTGACTGCTTTCGCCACGGCCGTCGTATCAAGTTCTGCGGGAGGCGTTCCGCCGGGCAACACGTCACCCATCGGCCACTGCGTCGTTGTGGCATCTGGCAAACGTGACTCGATGCTCGGCGGCTCAAAGAAAGGCGACTTTTCACCGCGAGGCAATGTCAGGCAACCGAGATCACCAATATACTGTGCCGTACGAGTGACACCGTTGGGCAGCGTTACGTGAACGGCCTTGTTTTCTCGATCGACACGCCACTTCATTCTGGCCCGCTCTTCGTAGGGAGCC